>Ga0123334_1002564_pt1 | contig 20807 bp, 18 predicted proteins | sample BiotimSIPDNA_FD_89706 | JGI IMG/M metagenome (GOLD analysis project Ga0123334, IMG submission 89706) | Anaerobic biogas reactor microbial communites from Washington, USA - Biogas_R1 time_0 SIP DNA | ecosystem: Engineered > Bioreactor > Anaerobic > Unclassified | place: Washington, USA... | reverse complement strand
GTAGAGATAGCGGTTATTACTTGGACCGAGGATTATGGGAAGTGTTATGTAGAGCAGAAAGAGGGAAGGTTAGCAATAAACTCCGCCTTAAGATATATCAAAGAGACGGCGAGCGCTGTGTTAAATGTGGTGGCAAAACGAATTTAGAAATCGATCACATCATACCTATTTCAAAAGGAGGAGAATCTACTATTGAAAACTTGCAAACCCTTTGTCATTATTGCAACACAAAAAAGGGTGCAAACATTGATTGGTTATAGTGCAAAATAAAACCTACAAAACAATTTTAACACAGGCGTTAAAATATCAATGATATAATAAATTTATAGGCGGTAAAGCAAAATGAAACAAGCAACTTTGGAAAGAATTAAAAATTTCTCGTTATCTAGAAATTGGGGCCAATTCCATACTCCAGCAAACTTAGCTAAATCCATTGTCATCGAGGCAAGTGAACTACTTGAATGTTTCCAGTGGGAAGAAAAAGATTTCAATATCGAAAACGTTAAAGATGAGCTTGCTGATGTGCTTGTTTATTGTTACAACATGCTCGATACTCTCGGCCTTGATATCGATGAGATCATAAATCTTAAAATGAATAAAAACGAAGCAAAATACCCAATAGATAAATCCAAAGGTAAGTCGGTTAAATACGATAAACTATAAGTAAAACATAAGTCGCAAAAATAAAAAATCTCACAAATTTAATTTTCGTTTGTGAGATTTATTTTCGCCATGAATAATAAGTTGACCTGCCCCCGCCATGCTTCTCAATAAGACCTTCTTCACACAATTGTCTAAGCGAAATTTCGACCGAACTACTTTTGATTTCTGGGCACAATTCCATAATCTCTTTTTTGGTAAATTTATCGAGTTGTTTACTGACCGCATTTATAACGATTTCCTTAGCCAATCTCTTTTTTGGAACCATTGATACTCTTTCGTCAAAATCGCGATAAGCGGAAAGAACAACTAATAGAAAATATTTGATGAACTCGGTTTCGTCTTGTTTGTTCTCATGCCAACCTTTTGAACTATCACTTAAAGCATCAAAATACTCTTCCATCGTTTTTTGCATCTTCTTTTCGATAGAGATGTATTTACCGATCATATATCCAGCTTTGAATAATAGAAGTGAAGCTAAGATTCTAGATATTCTTCCATTTCCTTTATCGAAAGGATGAATGCATAAAAAGTCATGAATGAAAATTGGAATAAGCAAAAGTGAATCGATGCCAAACTGTTTACTAGCCCTGTGATATTGGTCACACAAACTCTCAATGGCATATGGAGTTTCGAATGGATCTAAGGTTTTGAAGATAATTTTCTTAGCCACTTTGGAATGGGTGTTAGTAATTTCGTTCGGCGTGTCTTTATATTTGCCATCTGCTCCATCGCTATATTGATTCATCACTTTGTGGAACTTAAGAATGAAGTTGGGAGTTAAAGGAATATAATCATAGGAATCATGAATCATATTGAGGACATTACGATAGCCAAGCAACTGTTGTTCATCGTAATTACTTGGCTTAGTTTTACCGGCCATCAGTTGTCTTAAACGAGATTCTGAGGTTCTAATATTATCAATATCACTACTGCCTTCTACTGACTGTTTTTTGGCTAATTCCACCATGTCTTTAAGATCATCTCTATTATACAAAGCAAAGTAAAGATCATGCCTACCTTTATACTCATGAATTAAACCGATGTAATTCACAATATCCTTAGGCCACTTTTTTTCTTTAAGTTTGGAATAATCGAAATATTTCATATTCTTTTTGGCTTTTTATTAATTCGCAAAGTATATTCTATTTTGTGAGAATAATCAAATTATAAGCATTAATTAAGTAATACTAATCATGCCCCAAAGAACTATGATTATAAAAAAACTTGGCTTATTTGCCAAGATTTTTTTCTAATTTTCTTTGTTTTCTATCCTGTAACTTTTTAGTTAAATATTTATCAATTGTTCTTGCAAGATGGAAAAATAAGAATAAGTAAGCACCGATTAATGTGGCGACACGAATGTAATCTAAAGGATTAGTGCTAGTGAATGAAGATATTTCTGGAGGGATGATGGATACTCCAAAGATAATAGTTGCGCAAGCAATACCTCTACAAAGCACAATTTCGATTAAGTGAACGAAGAAATTCATCTTTGTAGCACCACTAATCATACAAATAGCATCATCTGGGAAGATTGGTAATAAATACATAAATGGCACATAAACCATGCCTTTTTGTTGAATTAGTTCGCTGGCTTCATCGTAGTCCTTTTGACCGATAATTTTAATAACAAGTTGGTTGCCACCAAATCGACCAATTAAATCCATAATGACCGACGTAATCACGATACTTGCTAAACAAATAAGGAAAATAAAGAAAGGATGCAAATAATCAAACGCGGCAATCGATAATAAATCAAAGATCATACTAGTCGCTGGCATAAATGATAAAAAGATTGTGCAAAGCACTCTTAAAAAGATGTAAACCACAATCGCCCAAGGACCAACCCTTTGTAACCATTGCTTTAATAAAGCAATATCAGTTAATCCAAGCGCATCTAATAAGATATACAAACCAACACTAATCGCGGCCACGATTGCTAATAGACCAACAATTTTTAGATATTTAAACAAAGTTTCTTTTTTAATCTTGATTGCTTTAATTTTCATAAATTTATACTCTTTTCCGACTAGTGGCGAGTCCAATCTAGTATATGCACTATTATGTCAAAAAATGTCGCACTTGCTAATATTTTTCGCTAACCATATTTGACTATTTTATATCACGTTTAGTAAAGATAAACGCACCTAAAGTAAAAAACAAAGCGGTATAAATTAAATTATTTATAATTGCCGCAACAAAAGTATCATTACTCATCACGTAATGAATCGCTTGATTTAGAGGCACATCGGTCAAAAAATTCACCTCATAGCCACACGCTGCGTGAAGTGGGTTAAGGAATTTGGAAACGTTTGCCAAGTTTTCGATAAAAACATTATTTTCCACACCTGTATCAACTCCCGCTAAAGTCATTGTCGTAATTAGACTTAACATAGCAAGCATGGTAATTGGGATAACCACCAAAGGAATACATGGGCCAACATTTCTAAAAAGAGTAGCCACAAATGTGGTGAAAGCGACAGTCGTAAAATATGTCATTACCGTAACAATTACTAGCCTAAAAAGGAACTGCGGGCTCACTTTGCCTGCGCCTGAAGAAGTAAAAGCCATGCCGTTAGCATCAAAGCCCCCGCTAAGAGAACCCAAAGCAAAACAAACACCGACATAAACAAGCATTATCGCAATCGCAAATACCAAACCACATAAATAGGTGGAAGCATAAATCTTAAACTTGCTATTACCGACAATTACTTTGTTTCTAATTGTTCCTTGCGTGAATTCTAAAACGATAAAAACAGCTAAATTAATCGGAATGGCTATACCAAAGTTTTGCGCCGGCGACATAGAAAAAACAAGCATACTTTGGCCAGTGGCTACTTTAAAGTCTTGCCCAAAACCCATACTGGCCGAAGCACCAGTTTGATCTAATATGAAAAAAATAGTCGCAGTAAGTACCGCTAAAGAAGCGCCGATAATGAGCATGATTCTAAAGGTTAAATCACGCGTTAATTTAAACATGAAGGCATTAAATAATTTAATCATTTTTTGCGCCTCCAATAAGTGAGAAATAATATTCTTCGATTGATTCTTCGTTAGTGTTAACGGCTAAAACGCTGACATTATTTTGGCTTAATTTACTGATTAATTTAGAGATGTTGACCTGATCATAAATATTAATCTCGTCAGTTTCTTTTAAAGCAAAACGAAGTTTCATTTCTTCTAATGTTTTGGTGGCATTAGCAACATCATCCACTTTAATTACTGTCGATTTTTGGCATTTTTTAAATAAATCTGCGGCACTAATTTCTTCGATCAATTTACCATGACTAATAAATCCGTAATGTGAAGCTATTTTTTCAAGTTCGGAAAGAATGTGTGAAGAAATTAGCATCGTAATGCCTTTTTCTTTATTGAGTTCAAGCAACAAGTTTCGTAGTTCAGCAATGCCTTGAGGATCTAAACCATTAAGCGGCTCATCAAGAAGCAATATTGTCGGGTCATTAATAAGGGCCAAAGCAATACCTAATCTTTGTTTCATTCCTAAAGAAAAGTTTTTAACTTTTTTATTACCGACATTGCCTAATTTTACTAGACGCAATAAGGCGTCCATCTTTTCATCGATATAAGCAATACCCAAATATAAGCAAGCATATTTCAAGTTATCTCTAGCGGTCATCGTAGGAATCAAAGAAGTTGTTTCTACGATTGCCGAAGTTTTTTGTCTGACTGTGTAAATTTCTTTTTCTAAATTTGAAACATTTTGAATGTGATAAGTGCCTTTTGTCGGATTGGCTAAACCAGTTAAAACACGCATTAAAGTTGTCTTACCCGAACCATTTTCCCCAATAAAACCATAAATACTACCTTCAGGTATGTGCATATTCACATCATCGAGCACAAAAACCTGACCATATCTTTTATATAAATGTTTGGTTTCTATAATATACATAGCGAATTAATTATAGCGATAAAATGTGTGTATATTAACAAAAACATAAAGAAAGAATCGCTTAGTGGCGGTTCTTTCAGGGGGTGTTATTTAGTTTGGGAATCAAAGACCACCATTGGTGTTTGGTGTATCAAACATTGGGGTGGATAAATATCTTTCACCAGTATCTGGTAAGATAACGACAATTGTTTTGCCTGCGTTTTCTGGACGAAGAGCTAATATTTCGGCTGCTTTGACGGCGGCGCCACTAGAGATGCCGACTAAGATGCCTTCTTTTTTGGCTAATTTACGGCCAACTTCGTAAGCATCTTCATGGTCAATAGTAATGATTTCATCATAGATGCCCGTATCTAAAGTTTGAGGAACGAAACCCGCGCCGATGCCTTGAATTTTATGTGGTCCAGGTGTGCCTTTAGTTAAGACTGGAGAAGCAGTTGGTTCAACACCGACAATTTTAATGTTTGGCATTTTTTCTTTAAGATATTTGCCAGCCCCAGAAATAGTGCCACCAGTACCTATACCAGCGACAAAAATATCGAATTTACCTTCGGTATCCTCAAAAATTTCTTTTCCGGTGTTTTCGTAATGAGTAAGGGGGTTATACATATTAGTGAACTGAGAAGGAATGACACTGTTAGGAATTTCTTTGGCCAATTCTTCAGCTTTTGCTATTGCGCCTTTCATCCCTTTAGCGCCTTCTGTAAGCACCAACTCTGCCCCATAAGCTTTAACGAGTTTTCTTCTTTCTTCAGACATTGTTTCTGGCATCACCACGATGAAGCGATAGCCTCTTGCGGCCGCCATCATCGCTAAACCAATACCAGTATTGCCGGAAGTTGGTTCAATTAAGACTGTATCTTTGTTAATTAAGCCATCTTTTTCAGCACCATCAATCATTGCCTTTGCAATTCTATCTTTGACAGAACCTGCTGGATTAAAGTATTCAACTTTTGCAATAATTCTTGCATTTAAATTTTCGGTTTTTGTGAAGTTAGTTAATTCGACTAGTGGTGTCCGACCGACTAAGTCATCAATGTGTTTATAAATTTTCATAAGTTATCTTTATTTTCCTTTTTTATTATTTATTCTGTTAACGAAATCGTTTAATAGTTGTTCAAATTTTACACCATACCAATGGCTGTTATCACCTAAGGTAACCTTAATACATCGGTATACATAGTCTGCCGCCATTTTTGCAGCGCTATAAATGGAATGAGTTTTTAACATCGCGGCCACAAAAGAAGCTGAGAAAATATCTCCAGTACCATGGTAACCATCACCAAGCTTTTGATGTTTGTAGTATTTAAACTGTTTGTTTTCATAGATATAAACGCCAGTCGTTCCTGGAGTGAAACTGACATCGGTTAAGACGATTGTTGCATTAGTGAACTGTTTTAATTTTCCGATTAAGAGTTTGACAAACGCCTCATCATATTTTTCTTGGTAAGGAGTTTCTGTGATAAAGCAAGCCTCGGTGATATTTGGTTTAATAACATCAGCTTTTGCCAATAGTTCGCGCATCTTAATTGCGTATTCAGTATTAAATACTGGATATAATTTTCCTCTATCACCTAGCGCAGGATCAACGAACACTAAAGCGTTTTCTTTTTTAAAGTCTTCAACTGCTGAAATAGCAAAATCAATTAATGATACACTACCTAAATAACCAGTATAAACAACATCAAACTTTAAGCCCTCCTTTTTCCAATGAGCTGCAAAAGCGTGCATTTGTTCGTCTAAGTCTTTAGCGACAAAATCTTTAAATCCACTTGTGTGAGTGGAAAGAATTGAGGTTGGTAATATGGCTGTTTCATAGCCGCATGCGGAAAGAATTGGTAAGGCAACAGTAATTGAGCATTGTCCAAAACAAGAAACGTCTTGAATAGTTAAAATTTTCGAATGAGTTTCGATGATATCAAGTGCATCTTGGAATAGTTCCGAAGCACTTAAATCATATTTTTTCATGAAAAGTAACATCTTCTCATAACTCATTTTTGTAACATTTTTTTCAATCTTGCAGATCATCGATTTGTCTTTATATCCAAGTGTCTCCGCAAGTTGCTTTTGGGAAATATGTTTTTGAATTCTAATTCGTTTAATTTTACTACCAATGCTCATAGTTTTATGTCCTTTAGGTTGATTATATAGACATTGATGAATTCCATTCAACTTAGATGCTCTAAAAAGATACAAATAAGAAAGATAGTAATTTGTTTTTAGTCGGTTTTGTTGATAAACAAAATAAAATTGCTATGATAATTAAGCATGATAAATAGAGTAAAAGACGCATACAAACGCAATATCATCAGCATCGCTTTAGGACCTTTCTTAAAAATCATTGAAGCGATATTTGATTTACTTATTCCATTAATCATGAAAGCGATTATCGATTTGAATCAATATCAAACTCCTGAAGCTATTCCACACTCCATCTCTTATCAACTAGCTAGTTTTATTAGATTATTCAACCCTAACAATGGTGTGGTTAATGATGCTCTTGTGGGCGGCATAATTATTCTATGCATGGGTATGGTTGGCTATATCATAACGATGATTAGTCAATATATTGCCGCCCATGCTTCAGTTAATGTTGGTACAGAAGTAAGAAGCGCACTATATAATAAAATTTTAAAACTATCAAAAAAGGAAAGAGATAACATTGGTAATAGTAAATTGCTCACCTTAATGAATAGCGATTCATATCAATTGCAACACGGTGTTTTGCTTTTTGTCAGGTTAATCGTTAGAGCTCCTTTAATTTTATTAGGTGCACTAGTAATTTCTTTTATTCTTGATTGGCGAATAGGGTTAGCGTATTTGGCCATTGTTCCAATTATTCTAATAAGTACATTAATTATCTTAAGAAGCACTTCTAAAGGTTATGTGGAAATTCAAAGTGATTTAGACAAACTATCTAATCAAGTCAGTGAAGTCACACAAGGCGCGAAAGTGCTTAGAGCGTCAAACACTCAAAAACTAGAAAAAGATAAGTTTGAAAATAAAACAGCTTCATACGAAAACAAAAGTATTCGCGTAAACAAATTAAATGCTTTAATTAATCCATTAACTTTTGCGATTACTTCGTTTGTATTGGTAGTCATTATTCTTTTGTTACAAAAAGATTTGTTCGATGCTAATAATACGCTCATCGCTTCAACAATCATTGCCGAGATGTCTTATTTAGCGCTTATTTTCTTTGTTACTGTACAACTTTCTAGTGCGGTAATTGATATTGTTAAAGGGGCGATTGCTGCAATGCGCATTGATAGTGTAATCACTATTAAACCTGCAATTAATATCGTAGAAAATGGCAAAACTGCATCTATTCATACTAGCGAACAACTCATTAGGTTTAATAATGTATATTTTTCTTTTTCAGATAATAACCAATACTTCTTTAATGATTTATCTTTTGAAATAAGAAAAGGGGAAACGTTCGGTATCATCGGTGGAACAGGCAGTGGCAAATCCACGATTGTTAACTTAATTGAACGTTTTTATGATGTTTCAAAAGGTGAAATTTTATATAAAGGTATTCCGTTAAAGCAATACGACTTAACTGCTTTACGAAATGATATTGGTTTAGTGAATCAAAAGTCATCATTATTTAAAGGCACGATTAAATCAAATTATTTAATGAGTAATCCTCAAGCTAATGATGAAGATATTGTTGAGGCATTAAAACAAGCCGAAGCATATGAGTTTGTTAAAAAATATAGCGACACCATTGATCATCTAGTTCAAGAAGGTGGCAATAACTTTTCTGGTGGGCAAAGACAAAGACTTTGCATTGGTCGTGCGTTGGTTAAAAAGCCTGAGATATTGATTTTAGATGACGCTACTTCTGCACTTGATTTATTAACCGATAAACGAATTAGAAGTCGATTGAATAATGATAAAACGATGACAAAAATTATCGTTTCTCAAAGAGTGGCCACTATTCAGAATGCGGACTATATTTTAGTGCTCGAAGGTGGTCAAGTTGTCGGTTTAGGCAAACATAAAGACCTATTGGTCTCATGCCCAATCTATAAAGAAATATATGAAACACAAATTAAAAAGGAGCAATAAATGAGTAATAAGCAAAGACTAATTCATTATTTAAAACCAATGCGCAACCATTTAATAGTTGCCTTAGTTTTTGCTTTTATTTTTGTTGCATGTCAAATAGCACAACCTTTCTTGCTTGGTCGAGCATTAGATGCTTCTAAGTTAGGAGATAGAAATACATTTTTCTTATATGTATTTATCGCCTTTGGTCTAGTTGTTTTCGGCTCTGTTGCAGCATATATTTTTGAAGTAATTGTTAATAACACCTCGCAAAAAATAATTAAAAAAGCTAGAGACGAAGTGTTTGAAAAAATCAATGCCATCTCAGTAAAAGATTTCTCTTTAAGAAGATATGGTGACATCGTTCAACTAGAAATACGCGATATGGAAAACTTTGCTAGTGGTTTATTCGCGGTATTTAAAACTTTGATGCAAGGCATATTTACGGTTGCTGTGACAATCTTAATGATGTTTTTGGTGAACTGGATTTTAGCGATTGTCGTTATTTTGTTAACACCTCTAAGTATGTTGATGGCTAAAATTGTGTCTAGTTTTTCTCATAAACACTATAAAAAACAAAGTGCTTTACAAGCTAATTTATCATCTATTTCTTTGGAAACACTTAACAATATTGACATCGTGCAATCACTTAATTTTGAAGATGCTTCATTGGCTAACTTTGTTAATATTAACGAAACGCTCAGAAAAGAAGGTAAAGTAGCCAATTTCTCTGCGTCATGGGTTAATCCTTCAACACGCTTAGTTAATAACATCATTTATGTCATTATTGGTATAGCGGGCGTCATCATGCTTTCTTATAATCAAGACCTAGCAATCGTTTTTGCCATTATGTCGATTGGTAGACTTTCCTCGTTCCTATCTTATACCAATCAGTATAGTAAACCATTTAATGAAATTTCTAACGTCACTGCTGAATATGAAAACGCAAAAGCTTCTTTTACAAGAATTAATGATTTCCTGAATTTAGAAGATGATGTTAATAATGGTAAAATTGAGATTAATGAAATCGAATGTGTTGAATTCAAAAATACCACTTTCGCCTATACTCCCGATCAATATTTATTCGATAATTTTAATTTAGAAATTACCAAAGGCCAAAAGGTGGCGATTGTTGGTCCTACAGGAGCTGGAAAAACTTCATTGATTAATTTATTAATGCGTTTTTATGATCCAATTGATGGCGATATTACAATCAATGGCCACTCCATCTTGGATATCACTAAAGAAAGCTTGAGAAAAAATATTGGCATGGTACTGCAAGACACTTGGATATTTTCAGGTACCATCGCTGATAATATTCGTTACTTAAGGCAAGAAGCCACGATTGAAGAAATTAAACAAGCTGCGCAAATGTCTCATGCTGATATTTTCATTAATACATTGCCCCAAGGATATGACACATTCATCTCCGCTAAGCAAGGTTTATCAGAAGGACAAAAACAAATGATTGCTATTGCAAGAGTGATGCTTTTAAATCCTAAACTAGTCATTCTTGATGAAGCGACTTCTAATATCGATACGCGCAGTGAGAAACTTATTACTGAAGCTTTTGACTTGATGATGAAAAATAAAACCTCAATCGTTATTGCCCACCGACTTTCTACCATCGAAAAAGCCGATATGATTATCGTCATGAAAGATGGAGCGATAGTGGAAACTGGTACACACAAAGCCTTAATGGAACAAGAAGGATTCTATTATTCGCTTTATGCTTCACAATATAAATAATTAAGTGTAAAACCCTTAATCTTGTATAATAACAATTGATATTCCTAGTTATAAAAGGAGAATTATATGTCACCAATTCTCATTATTGCACTGTTCATTCCTTTAATTGGTACGACCCTTGGCAGCGCCATGGTTTTATTCTTAAAAAAAGAACTTAGTCCTAAGACGCGAAAAATTCTTTTAGGTTTTGCTTCGGGAGTGATGATCGCCGCTTCTATTTGGTCACTTATCCAGCCAGCAATCGATTTTTATCCTGAAGGAGACTTTAAGTCCTGGTTAATTCCGGCTTTAGGCTTCGTCGCTGGGATGGGCTTTTTACTTATTCTTGATATGGTCGTGCCACACATGCACGCTGACAAACAAGAAGAAGGCTTAAAAAATACTAATTTTTCGAGAATATCTAAAATGATGATGGCAGTGACTCTTCATAATGTTCCTGAAGGTTTAGCGGCTGGTATACTGATTGCTAGTGCTTTGACTAATCAAATTAATGAACAAGCTGCTCTTATTTTAGCGATTGGTTTAGCAATCCAAAACTTCCCAGAAGGAGCGATTATTTCTATGCCACTCAAAGAAGAAGGTTTATCAAGAGGCAAAGCATTCTTTTATGGTTTTCTTTCTGGAGTGGTGGAACCAATTGCCGCCTTAGCGGCGCTCGCTCTCACCTTCTTTGTGACTGCTATTCTTCCATTTACTCTCGCCTTTGCCGCGGGCTGTATGATTTATGTCGTTGTTGAAGAACTTATTCCCGAAGCTAATGAAGGCCCACACTCTAATCTAGCCACCATCGGTTTAACGATTGGCTTTGTGCTCATGATGATTCTTGATGTAGCCTTAAGCTAGACTTAATATTTTATATTAAATAAATAAATTAGCACTCTCACTTGCAGAGTGCTAATTTTGTATTATAATAAGGTTATGGGAGGAAATTATTTATGATGAACACCATGTCAGAAGATCTTTCTAACCAAGATGTATTAGCTAGATTCGGAAGAAATATTAACGAAGAAGTTAAAAAAGGTAAAATCGACCCAGTGATTGGTCGAGAACAAGAAATTAGAAAGATTATTGAAATATTAGCTAGAAAAACAAAAAACAACGTCATTCTAATTGGTGAACCAGGTGTTGGAAAAACCGCGATTTTAGAAGGTCTGGCCGAACGAATTGTTAAAGATGATGTCCCTTCTATCTTAAAAGATAAAACTATCTTTGAACTAGATATGGGCGCTTTAGTGGCTGGAGCTAAATATCGTGGCGAATTTGAAGAAAGATTAAAAGCCGTACTGCAAAAGATTAAGGACTCTGAAGGCAAGATTATTCTTTTTATCGATGAGATTCATTTAATTGTTGGGGCTGGTCGTTCTGATGGTGCGCTAGATGCTTCTAATATGCTAAAACCAATGTTGGCAAGGGGAGAAATTGATTGCATTGGCGCGACAACATTAAAAGAATACCGCGAATATATTGAAAAAGATCGGGCACTAGAAAGAAGATTTCAGCCAATATTGATTAACGAACCAACTGTTGAAGATACGATCACTATTCTTAGAGGTTTAAAAAATCGCTTTGAATCTTTTCATGGCGTCAAAATTACTGATGGTGCGCTTATCGCGGCCACCACTTTATCTAACCGCTATTTAACTAGCCGCTTCTTACCAGATAAAGCCATTGATTTAGTCGACGAAGCTTGTGCTTCTATAAAAGTAGAGTTAACTAGTATGCCAAGTGAATTAGATGAGCTGCAAAGAAAAATTCGTCAATTAGAAATTGAAAAAGCTGCGCTCAGTAAAGAAAAAGATGGCTCAAGCATGAAACGGCTTAGCGAAGTACAAAGCGACTTAAAAGCGTTGAATGAAAAAAACGAGCAACTCACTACTAAATGGCAAGCCGAAAAAGAAGAAATTTTAAGAATTAAAAACCTAAAAGAGCAACTTGAAAAAGCGCGTTTTGATTTAGATGTTGCTTTATCGCGCTCCGAATATGAAAAAGCTGGCGAATTAAAATATAAAACAATTCCAGAATTAGAAAAACAATTACAAGTTCCAGAAATCGATCAAGAAGATAAACTTTTATCACAAGTTGTCGATGAACCACAAATTGCTAAAATTATTTCGCGGATGACTAATATTCCACTTTATAAAATTGAAAAAGGCGAAAGAGAAAAAGTTTTGGACTTACATAAAACATTAAGTAAAAGAGTCATCGGTCAAGATGAAGCCATTACTTTAGTGAGTAATGCTATCTTGCGCCAACGCGCAGGCATACAAAATCCCAATCGACCGATAGGTTCATTTATGTTTTTAGGTCCAACAGGTGTCGGCAAAACCGAAGTCGCTCGAGCGCTTGCCGAAGCCTTATTTGATTCTGAAAACCATATTATAAGAATCGATATGTCAGAATATATGGAAAAGTTTTCTACTTCTCGATTAATCGGCGCCCCCCCTGGTTATGTTGGTTACGAAGAAGGGGGACAATTAACCGAACAAGTTAGAAGAAAACCTTATTCTATTGTTTTGTTTGATGAAATAGAAAAAGCTCACCCCGAAGTATTTAATTTGTTACTACAAATGTTGGATGATGGACGATTAACTGATTCTCAAGGAAGAGTTGTGGACTTTAAAAATACTGTCATTATCATGACTAGTAACTTAGGTAGTGAATATTTACTTAACGGACAAAAAGATCAAGTTGATATTTTGTTGCACCAAACCTTCAAACCAGAATTTTTAAATAGAATTGATGAGATTGTTTATTTCAATCCACTATCTAAAGATACACAAGCCAAGATTGTAGCTAAGATGCTAGGAGAACTTAAGTCACGTCTAGCTGAATCTTATTATGAACTCAACTTTACTGAAAACTTAAAAGACTACATTTTAGAAAATGCTTATTCACCGATTTTTGGCGCTAGACCAATTAAACGCTTTATTCAAAACAAAGTAGAAACGGTTCTCGCTAATAAAATCATCGCGCAAGATATGATTGCGGGACATCATTATCTAATCGACGTTGTAGAAGATGAAATATTAGTTAGATCATTAGATGCAGATGCTTAAACGTCTGCATCTTTTTATTTATTTGAAATAAGTTACTTTTGTTTCACAATATAAGTATGGTAGACCCCTTATTATTTTTCTTTATTAGTGTCACTTCTATAATCGTTTTATTTTTTATCGTGGAATTCATCATTTATCTTTTTGTTTTTTATTCTCCTCATCCCCGACAAATAAGCGATAAAAGATATATTAACCTAAAGGAAAATAAAGGCTACGAAAAACTATTTATAGAAATGGTCACCCCATTAATCAAAATACCTTATGAAGATGTTTATATAACTGCTTTTGATAAAGTTAGACTACACGCAAAAGTTTATAAAAACGACAGCTGCAAACAAGTAGCGATTTTGTGTCATGGATATCGCGCTTCGGCATATCGCGACTTTGCTGGTATTGCAAAACAATTTATTGATCAACAAATGAGCGTGATTTTAATCGATCATCGCGCCCATGGAAAAAGTGGCGGCCATTCTTTAACTTTCGGAGTAAAAGAAGTCAAAGATGTCTTAAATTGGATTAAATATGCAAAACAAACATTTGGCCAAAATAAATCGCTAATATTAATGGGCTTTTCTATGGGTGGGGCAACTGTCTTAAACTGTGCTGATAAGGTCGATAAAGATACGCTTATTATTGCCGATAGTCCTTATTGTTATCCGCGAGAAATCATTAGTACCTCAATTGAAAGTGTGCACTTACCCGTTTCGTTTTTTTATCCTTTAGTTAATACTGCCGCGAAGATTTTTGCTCATGCTGATATGAATCACCTTAATGCTTATGAAGCAATTAAATACACGCAATGTAAACTATTAATCATTCATGGAAATAAAGATTCAGTCGTGCCTCATAGATTAAGCCAAAAGCTCGCCGAAACATATCCAGAAAAGATTCAATACGAGCTTTTTGAAGGTGCCGATCACGGTGTTTCATACTTAAAAGACTTTGCCCGTTACCAAAAATTGATACAAGAATTCATCAATGGGGACTAAAATATATATAACTTCTAGGAGGGAGAAATATGTATGAGCCAAAGATGAAATTAACTCAACCCCAACTATCCATCTTGCGTGGCGAGCAAGGTGAAACTAAACAAAAGATGCTCGAAACCATCGTTCGTTTTGGAGATATATTTAATGCCCCACGTCTTGTAAAAGTCACCCATAAGAAAGGACATCTTGTAACTTCTTTTGGCATAAACTTACTCAAACCTTTATATAAGACGATGAGTGAAATTAACGCTGAAAACATCAAAGCGGTGGGTGGATTTACTGCCGACCCGCGTCCAATAGATTACGTCAATGTGAAATGCAACATTTTAGAGAAATTAGTTTTCTCGAAAATTATGTATGGCAAACAAACGTTTTATGAAGAACAACTGCGTCAGGCAGGGTTAAGTCATAAAAACGCTTTTACATGTACACCATATTTAAAAGAAGTCGGTAACATTCCAAAAGAAGGTGATGTTGCTTCTTGGGCGGAAAGCAGTGCGGTCGTATTCGCCAATTCGGTCTTAGGCGCAAGAATTAATCGCAACTCAGGAATGATTGATTTATTTGGTACTTTATTAGGTTATGTACCTTATTTTGGATTATTAACTGATGAAGGAAGAAAAGCATCATGGAAAGTGATAATTAAAACCTCAAAGTTACCCGAAGCACAAGTTCTTGGAAGTGCGATTGGGATGAGAGTGAATGATGAAGTGCCATATATCATCGGCCTAGATAAATTTTTAGGCAATGTTATTAATGATGATGTAGAAGGTTACTTAAAGGACTTTGGGGCGGCAACTGCTTCTAATGGAGCAATCGGCTTATATCATATTGATAACCTTACTCCTGAAGCTAAAAAACTAGGCGACTCTTTAATTAATGAAGGGGCGAGACAATATGTTATTGACGATGAAGAATTAGATAAAATTTATAAAGCTTATCCGATTATGTGGAAACACAAAGATAAACCGGCGAATCTAGTATTTATTGGCTGTCCGCATCTAACACTAACGCAACTTAGAAACTGGTCGAAAAATATCATTCAAGGGCTTAAAGAAACTGGTCGAAAAAAAGTCGCAGTGAGAACGATATTAACTACTTCTCCAATGGTGTTTGAGTTATTTAAAAGAGAAACTTTGTATACAGAAATAATTTCTAAAGGCGTAAGAATTTCCTCAATTTGTCCTTTGATGTATACGAACAACCCATTAACTAATAGAAGAAGAATTTTGACTAATTCAAATAAATTTAGGACGTATAGCCGCGCTAGATATATGGTTGATGCAGACATCCTTAACTGTGTCATTGGGAGGTAATTAACATGCAAAGAGAATTTAAAGGTCGTGTTATTGCTCCAGGCTGTTATCGCGGTGAAGCCGTTGTTTCTCGTCAAGGGGTTAACACCTTAGCAACATTTCAATCAAGTGTATTAAAAAACGCTAAAGAAGTTATTGTAGCGGATCAAAATAATCCAGACATTTTTGGACTTAATATAACTGGAAAAGCACTATGCTTACCGATGACGATTGGTTCTACGACAGGCGGAATGGTTATACAAACTGTTTGTCAAATGGGTATCGCTCCGACAGCATTTTTATTTAGTGAGCACATCGATTCGCTCGCTGCTTCTGGCATTGTCCTAGCAAAAGTATGGGAAAATAGTGCGGTTATATGTGTTGATCAATTAGGTAAGGAGTTTATTGAAACAGTAAAAACCGGTGACTTAATTGAAGTTAAAGAAGACGGAACGGTTAATATCTTAGACAAGGAGTAATTAATAAATAATTAAACAAGCGCAGCAATTAAATTAAAACTGCGCTTTTTTGTTGTAAAATGTAATTATGAAAACAACGAGAAAAGACAAAGCGCTAGCAATCATCTTCATTGTATTGTCTTTGATTATTAATGTTGTGATTGTTTATCAAGCATGTTTGAACGGCAATCTTAGTTCTGCTTCTTCAGGAACAATCACTAAAGTGCTGATGGATACGATTAACTTTGTCCTCCCTAACACAATTAATAATGGCAACTATGAAAACTTTGTAGTTTTTGTTAGAAAAGGTATCGGTCATTTCGGAGGATTTATGGTCAGCGGTTTATTTACTACACTAGCTGTTTACTACACTTTTAAGAATGTGGTTTGGTATAAACATTTATCCGGCATATTGATTTCTTTAGTGTTTGGGATTATGCTAGCCTCCATGACAGAAATTATTCAACTTACCGTTGATAATCGCAGTGGTGAGTTTACCGATGTCTTGTTAGATACGGCTGGATATATTGTTGGTATATTAATTGTCCTACTAATTATTTATATATTGAATAAACCAAAGGCAAGCAATAAACAAAGTCAATAAATTGAACTTCTTTGCTAATAACTGTCAAGTGTGGCAAAATAATACTGCTTATTATGAAAAAAAAGAAAGAAATAAAGCGTTTCGATTTGCATAAACCTTTTAATCCTAGTGACATAAAAACTCTCAGTGAAGTAGAGTTAGAATTTTTATGTGAAGATATTCGCGAAAACATCATTGTCAACTGCGCGAAAAATGGTGGCCATCTTGCTTCTAGCTTAGGAGCAACAGATTTAATCGTTGCTATCCATTATTTCTTTAATTTGCCCAAAGACAAAGTTATCTTTGATGTCGGTCACCAAAGTTATGCGCACAAAATTCTTTCTGGTCGCACATTAGAAAAGCTTAGAAAAAAAGATGGAGTATCTGGCTTTCAAAATCGCGATGAATCGATTTTTGATCCATACGAAGCCGGACATTCCTCGACTTCAATTTCTTCGGCAATGGGTATGGCTTTAGCAAGAGACATTCATGGCGAAGACTATCATGTTATCGCCGTAATTGGTGATAGTTCATTTTCTAATGGCGTGGCTTTTGAAGCTTTAAATAACTTAGGAACATTTGGCCATAAAGTCATCGTCATTATAAATGATAATGGTCGTTCCATTGGTAAAGCGGTTGGATCCACTAATAATTATTTTGAAAGATTTAGACTTTCTAAAGGCTATTTAAAGTTGCGTAGTGGCTATCGTAAAATCATGAAAAAGTATGCTTTTACAAGGTGGTTTTATTACTTTTCTAGCGCTGTTAAAAACTTCATTAAAAGAAGATTTGTTAGAAAAAACTTATTTTCTAACATGGGTTTATATTTTATTTCAAATATTGATGGTCATGATTTGCATTCTTTAGAAAGAGCGTTTGGTTATGCGGTTAATGCTCCGACAAGCGTCATCATTCATGTCACGACGAGTAAGGGCAAAGGCTATCCTTATGCCGAAACTGATGAAGCTGGACATTGGCATGGCGTTGAACCATTTGATATTAATACTGGTAAGCCATTAGTGAAAGCTGAACCAAATACAATTGGTTGGAGTTGTGTGTACGCTAATTTGTTAAAGGAAAAAATGGCAACTGACCCGAAGATGGTTTTAATCAATCCCGCAACGATGATCGGTAGCAAAATAGATGACTTATTAAGTCTATATCCAGATCGTGTTTATGATGTAGGTATTTCTGAAGAACATGGTGCGGTTTTTGCCGCAGGCTTAGCTAATAACAACATCCATCCTTATTACTCAATTTATTCAACATTTTTACAAAGAAGTTATGACGAAGTGCTTCATGATATTGTCAGAATGGATTTACCAGTTACTTTGCTTGTCGATAGAGTTGGTGTTCCTGAAGAAGACGGAGAAACGCATGCTGGCATATATGATGTTGCTTTCTTAATGTCGATGCCTAATATTGCTATTGCAATGGGCAAAGACCAAATGGAAGCTGAAGCTTTATTTGATTTTTCTGAAATATATAATCATCCTTTAGCGATTCGTTATCCGCGAGGAAAAACAACTAAAATGCCACAAACGATTGTTAAACCAGTGGCTTTAGGACAATGGAAAGTCGAACAAAAAGGTGAAGAGGTTGCCCTTATTTCTTATGGTCCGATTGTTAACGACTTATTAAATAGATATCCAGAATATACAATTATTAACGCTATGTTCCTTAGACCGATTGATGAAAAGGTTTTAAGAAGTATCTTAGTTTATCCATACATCGTTATTTATGATATTTATGGCACTAGAGAAGGCTTTGCCTCATTCGTATTAAACGCTTTAAATGATATGAATTACGAAGGGAAAGTGAAAATTAAAGCACTACCTAATACTTTTATTGCTCACGCTAATCAAAAGGAGCAACTAAGTGCATGCAAATGTACTTTGGAAGATTTAGATGAAGTGTTTAGAGAATTAAAATGATTGAATTGCTTGAACCGATTGGCCATTGTTTCGGGGTCATAAATGCGATTGAACTCGCCAAAAGAACTGCTAAGCAGTTTCCTAATAATAAAATCTATGTCTTTGGTTTATTGGTCCATAATGACGAAGTGACTAAAGAATTAGATGTCTTAGGAATTACGACTATTGATTTAACGAGCATAGACCCTATTGAAAGATTAAAACTATTTAAAAATGACGAGATAGTAATTTTTACGGCACACGGTCATCCGGAAAAATACGAACACATATTAAAAGAAAACAATGTCACATTTATCGACGCCACTTGTGGCCGTGTCAAAAGATGTTTCTCTTTAATAAAAAAAGCTGAGCATGTGATTTATATTGGCAAAAACAATCATCCAGAAGCAGTAGCAGCTTTGACGATGAATGATCACATGTATTTTTATGATATTAATAAGAAGTTTGATTACGAACAAGTAGCCACCGATAAACCACTTGTGATTAATCAAACAACCTTATCTTTTCTAGAATTAAAAACTATTCATGAAGAAATAAAAAAGCATATTCCTAATGCTGAAATTGTGGATGAAATATGTAACGCCACTTTATTAAGACAACAAGAAATTATGAACTTGAATGATGATGTTGACACAATCATTATTGTCGGTAGCAAGAAATCTTCTAACACAATGAAATTATATGAATTAGCCTTTTCAGCCCATCCAAATAAACAAATATATTTATGGGAAAATATTACTGATTGCCAAAACAGCAATATCAAATTTAACCATGCGGTTATAACAAGTGGTACTTCAACACCAATTACTACCATCAATGAAATTAAAAACTGTCTAGAAAGGAAAGAAGCGCTATGGATGTAAAAACCAAACCAATTTCTCATGTTGCCCTAATCATGGATGGTAATGGTCGGTGGGCCAAAGCTAGAGGCTTACCTAGACACAAAGGCCACGAAGAAGGATGCAAAAGAATTATTGAAATCTTCGATGCTGTGAAAGCAAATCATATCAAGGTGATGACTTTATATGCTTTTTCTACTGAAAACTGGAATAGGCCCAAGATGGAAATTAAACAACTTTTTGGTTATCTAGATAAATTTTTTAAAGATAACATCGCCACTTTCATGAAAGATGGCATTAGAGTGCAAATCATGGGCGACATATCGCGCTTACCTGAACATACACAAAAAGTAGTAATCGATGCATTAGAAAAAACAAAAGATAATGATAATTATGTATTTAATATCGCTCTTAATTATGGTAGCCAACAAGAGATAGTAAAAGCCACAAAAGAAATCGCATTGATGGTTAAAGAAAATAAAATCAATATTGAAGATATTACTATCGATACAATATCTAATCACCTTTATACCGCTAATTTGCCACCGATCGATTTAATGATTAGAACTAGTGGCGAACAAAGATTGTCTAATTATCTATTGTTCCAATTAGCTTATAGTGAATTTATATTTACACCGACTTATTGGCCAGACTTTACCAAAGAAAAGTTCGAACGATGCTTACAGGAATTTTATAAGCGCAACCGTCGATTTGGTAAAATTGAGGAAGAATAACATAAAAATAATTAGAGCGGTCCTTAATAAAGCTATTTGTAATCACAATAGTTGAATGCAACTTCAAAAATAATGAAATAAATTTAATCTTTGATAAACAGCTCTCTATTGAGAGTTGTTTTTGTTTAGATGTCTCCATAATAAGTTGCACAGCGATGAAAAAAATACCAGAGGCAAATATAAATCAAAGATTGTATGGTTTTTATCTGCTTAAATGTTATAATTACCTTAGCGATTTTAATCTAGATTAATTATTAAAGGTTAAAATTATCACTAGTTATGACGAACAACAAGCTTAAAAGTAATACGGTTCATTACTCAGCGATATAAAGTCACTGTTTTGTTAGTTGCCGTCGTCATTTTTTTTAAAGAAAAAGATTGATAAAAAAGAAGCGCTCAGTAAAATGGTTAGCATTAGCACCTTGATAAAAATTGTTAGTATTGAACGCTATCAGGAGAAAAACTATGGATGAAGAAAAACAAATGATTGATGAAGAAAGTCGAGGTCTGACGTTTAAGGACATCCTCTTCATTATCCGCAAACACT
>Ga0123334_1002562_pt1 | contig 20815 bp, 14 predicted proteins | sample BiotimSIPDNA_FD_89706 | JGI IMG/M metagenome (GOLD analysis project Ga0123334, IMG submission 89706) | Anaerobic biogas reactor microbial communites from Washington, USA - Biogas_R1 time_0 SIP DNA | ecosystem: Engineered > Bioreactor > Anaerobic > Unclassified | place: Washington, USA... | reverse complement strand
GGCGCCAGCCATGTGATAGTCACTTCCTATGTTTTTCGCGATGGCTTAATTGACTATGGAAATTTAAGAAAATTGGTGCAAGCTATCGGTAAGGAACGCCTGGTTTTGGATTTGAGTTGCCGGGCCAAAGACGGGACTTATTATGTAGTCACCGACCGTTGGCAGAAGTTTACCGAGTTCGAGGTGAATGAAGCCAACTTGGAGGATTTGTCCGGGTATTGCGCGGAATTTTTGATACATGCCGCCGATGTGGAAGGAAAGCGGCAAGGAATTGAGGAAGAACTGGTGGCCAAGTTAGGGCGGTGGGCTCCCATCCCCACTACTTACGCCGGAGGAATTAAAGACTTATCGGACTTGGACTTAATCGAAGAGCTGGGCCAAGGGAAATTGGATTTTACCGTAGGGAGCGCTTTGGATATTTTTGGCGGTAAGTTGGCTTATGATGAAGTAATTCGGCGAAGTTTTAAGGAGAACAATAATGTTAGGGATTGATTAAGAGCGGCTATTTGATAACTCTCGAAAGGCAAAATCAAGCCAAATGAATACCTCAGCGTTATTATATTTTTAATTGGTACCTATTAATTAATATTTTGAAATCACTATCTTTATCTCTAAATCCGAGAGGATAAAATAGAAAAAGCCAGATTTAAGGAGGAGGTTTGACAATGATTAAAGAACGAAGTAGCCGAATTGTAATTATCGGGGCGGGGTTGGTCGGCTCCACCTTTGCTTACAGCTTGATGATTAATGGTTTAGTCTCGGAGATAGTGATGATCGACGTTAACCAGGAACGGCTTGAAGGGGAAGTAATGGATCTAAACCATGGGATATCCTTTGTCCGTCCGGTTTTGGTACGGATGGGTACTTATGCCGACTGTAAGGATGCAGATCTAATCGTCATTGCCGCAGGCTCCAACCAAAAACCGGGTGAAACCAGGATTGATCTTTTAAATCGGAATACGGAAATTTTTCGGAAGATCATCGACCAAATTAAAGCTTCCGGTAGCAACTCAATTTTATTGATTGCCAGCAACCCGGTGGATATTATGACTTATATTACTTATAAGATAAGCGGTTTTCCAAGTGAACGGGTGATCGGCTCCGGGACAGTGCTGGATTCGGCCCGGTTCCGTTTTTTACTTAGCCATCATTGCCATGTGGATACCTCCAATGTTCATGCTTATATTATAGGCGAGCACGGCGACACCGAAGTCCCGGTATGGAGTTTGGCCAACATTGCCGGTCTCAAATTTACCGATTATTGTCCGGTCTGTGGTCGAGAATGCGGTTCTTTACCGAAAGATGAGATCTTTAATGATGTAAAAAATGCAGCCTACAAAATAATCAAAGGCAAAGGAGCAACATATTACGCCATCGGTTTGGCTTTGGTGACCATTGCCGAGAGCATCTTGAGGGACGAATACTCGGTGTTAACGGTTTCCAGTTTACTCAAGGGTGAATATGGCTTGGAAGATGTCTGCGTTAGCCTTCCCAGTATTGTTTGCCGTCAAGGGATTCAAAAGAAAATCATCCTGTCCCTTTCGCCGGAGGAAGAAGCGGGATTACGCCATTCGGCCAATACTTTGAAAGCCATTCAAGCCCAACTTAAATTATGAAAAGAGGGGTTTAGATGGATACCAACCTGATTAACTGGGTTACTATTTCCGAATTTTATGACCCTGAAGAAGCTTACTTGGTTATCGGTTTACTAGAAGCTTCCGAAATACCGGTTAAAGTGGAACGAGAGACTGCAGGCCGTTTATTTGGTTTGACCGTTGGTCCCTTAGCAAAAATTACTATTCTAGTACCGCGGGAAAAAAGAGCGGAAGTTGAAAAGATACTTGAAGATGTTTTGAATGAACCGGAATCACCTGAGAATGATTAACTCTCATTTCTAGGATTTATTATTTTATAGCAGCCTAGTTTAAATACAACATTATTCTGCCGTTAGGGGTGTTATTATTGGAATACCGTTCTTTTGTCATTGGGGAGATCAGGACCAATTGTTATCTGGTTTGGTCCGGTAAAGAAGCCGGAGTAATCGATCCGGGCGGCCCCGTTGCCGAAGTGATTGATTTTATTAAACAACAGCAACTTGAGTTAAAGTGGATCGTTAATACTCATGGACATGCCGATCATATTGTCGGAAACGCGGCCCTCAAAAATGAGTTTGGCGCGTTAATTACAATCCATGAACGGGATCGGAAGATGCTTTTGTCGCCCACAGCAAATTTCTCCGCTTATATGGGGACCGGAATCACCAGTCCCGATGGGGATAAGTACTTAACAGAGGGCGATTTATTGAAATTGGGTCCGGAAGAGTTGCGAGTGATCGAAACTCCTGGCCATTCGCCGGGGGGAATTTCCCTATACGCTCCGGGACTGCTCTTTTCCGGCGACACTTTATTTTTGGAAAGTATCGGCCGAACGGATTTACCCGGTGGAGATCATCAACAGCTGTTGAAGTCGATTCGGGAGAAACTGATGGTTTTACCACCGAAAACGGTTGTCCTTCCCGGTCATGGAGGTTCATCTACCATTGAATATGAGTTAAAGTATAATCCTTATCTATGAAAACATTGATGGTTGAGGGGTAATTTATGATCAAATGCAATATTTAATCAATATTGAAGATCAAGGGCAGCTTCCCAATATTGAAGCTGCTTTGAAAATTATTGATCCCAACGCCGGTATCGTTACCATGGGAGAACAACAGTCATCCACGGTTGATCTGGAACTGACGGTGGTTTATACTCCTGATTTTCATATCAGAGTGTTGGTAAAGGGTTTTTCCGGTGGCGATGGTGAATGGGAGTATTTAGACAAAGAAATCCAGGACCCGCGTTATAATGAATCCGACCGTAAGCAGCGTTTGAAAGAATTAATCCGGTTGGGTATTATTACCCTGGTAGGCAAGGTTATTGGGAAAGAACCGCCTTGGGGAATTTTAAGCGGAGTCCGTCCTTCAAAAATATATCATTATTTAAGAGGGAAAGGATTTACTCCGGCTGAAGTCCGGGAAAAGTTATTAAAAATCTATAGTTTAACCCCTCAAAAAGCGGATTTACTTTTAGAAGTAGGTATACTACAAGAAAAATATTTAACCAACGGCCCCCAAATCGGGATTTATATTGGAATCCCATTTTGTCCAACCCGTTGCCATTATTGTTCTTTTGCCGCTGTCTCCTTGGAAACTCACAGTCATTTGGTAAATGGTTTTTTAGAAGCCTTGGAGCGGGAAATTAAGGTTATAAGAGAGCTTTGCGCTGAATTTGGATTTCAAGTGGAAACTATTTATCTTGGTGGAGGGACTCCCACTAGCTTGGGAGAAGAACAATTTAGCCGGTTACTTGATTTATTGGCCGCTAACTTTTTAACCGCTTCCACAATTGAGTTTAATGTGGAAGCGGGCCGCCCGGAGACGCTTTCCCAAGGGAAACTCTTAGCGATGGTCCGGGCCGGGGTGAACCGAATCAGTGTTAATCCACAAACCATGAAGGAATCAACCTTAAAGGAAATAGGGCGGCAGCATCGTATTTGTGATCTATATCGGGCCATAGAAATGGTGCAAAAATTTCCGGATCTGGCGTTAAATATGGATTTAATCTTAGGGCTTCCCGGAGAGACCGGCACTGACTTTTTGGAGTCCCTCCAAAAAGTGACTGCTTTTAAACCGGAGAACATAACCGTTCATACTTTAACGCCTAAAAGAGCGGCTGCCTGGCGGAAAGATTTCTCCGATCTTGCTTTGACTCAATCCCAAGACTTAGTACAAACCATGGAAACGGCCATTACTATCTTGAAAAGCGAAGTATATCAACCTTATTACCTTTACCGGCAGCGTTTGATATTAGCTGATCTGGAAAACATCGGTTTTACAAAACCAAATCGAGAAAGCATCTATAATATTCAAATGATGGAGGAACGTCAAACTATTCTTGGATTGGGAGGAGGAGCGGTTACCAAATGGGTTGTTGGTTCGGATCATCGTGTCTATCGCCACCAAAATTCAAAATGTCCGGCAACTTATAGTAGCAGATTGGAAACGGAAATAGTAAAAAAAGTCCAACAAACCCGTTTACTTCTTGGTTGACATTTGAATTTACATTCGGTAAAATAGTAGAAGCAACTTGGCTTTATCGGTTTTAGCAGTAATTATAAGGCTTTTGAGGTAATTCATTTTTTTTTTGCAAAGCGTTTTCATAATTATTTCGGAAAGGGTTTTCCAAATATTAATTTGGCAAAAATTATGAAACTCGCTCCTAAAGTTTAAGGGAGGTATATTAATGGGAATTATTTCGATTCGTCGGATGGCGCAGAAGCTATTGGCGCCGGTGGTCCTGCTTTTAGTTTTATGTTTGTTAGTCGGTGTTATTTATATCGGAGTCCCTAGTTGGGGAAGGGAAACTTATGGTTACAAAGGACCTTCATTGAAGGTTTACGGACAGAAGGTCAAAGATTCGGATTTTGATAGCTATCTAATGCGCGCCGCTCAGCAAGCCGAACAATATGCACAATTCAAAGCATATAGTGAAGCTGAGATTAGAGATGCCGCCGTTAATACCGCCATCCAAATGATTGCTTTTGAACGTGAACTTAAAAACGCCGGTTCTAAAATTAAAATTAACAATGCCGAACTTGATAAAGCTTTGAAAAATTATTTCCCGACTGAGGAAGAACTTAATACTTTCATGGCACAGCAAGGTTTTACCAAAAGTGAGCTGCGGAAGACTTTGAAAAAGGAAATAGAATATCAAAAGTTTGTTCAAAACAAAGCCCGTGAGTTAGAAATCACTATTCCTGAGGAAGAGCTCCTTGGATATCTGGATCAAATTACAGTCCGGCATATTTTAGTTAGCACTAACTCCGGTGCAGCTGATAAAGGCCGTTCTGATTCCGAAGCATTGGCCCGCGCCAATGAAGTCCATCAAAAATTGACTAATGGCGGCGACTTTGTTAAATTGGCAAAGGAATATTCCGATGATCCCGGTTCGAAAAATAGTGGCGGATTAATTGGCCCCCAACCACTTGAACAATTTAAGAATAGTATGGTTAAAGAGTTTGTAGATGGTTCTTTGGAATTAAAGCCGGGAGAAATCAGTAAACCTGTTAAAAGCCAATATGGCTATCATGTAATTAAATTGGAATCAAAAGGCGTTCCTACCGGTGATGAATATGAAGAAAAACGCAGCGAGCTTGAGAACCAATTGCTCTTCCAAAAAGCCAACTATGATCCTAAATATACCAAATGGCTTGAGGATACCTTTAAAAAAGCCGAAGAAAACATGGAAATTCTCGACCCGGGCCTCCGTGCTTACCGCTTAATGAAGGAAGAAAAGTGGCAGGAAGCGTCCGATGCCTATCAAAAAGCGCTTAAAAGAAAGTATTACAAAAACAAACCCGATATGTATGTCGATGCCTCAACCGTTTACTTGAAACTCGATCAGGCCTCCCAAGCGGTGGAGCTGTTAAATAACGCTCCAGCTGATGTTAAAATGGATCTGGAATTCCAAGTTGCTTTGGCAAAAGCATATCATGAAAATAAACAGCCGGATCAGGCCAAAGAATTGTTGCTTGAATACGGTGAAGGTAATTTGGACAACTCCTTAGTGCATCAGAGGTTGAAAGCGGTCTTCAGCGACTGGGAGATGCAGGATGCTGTTGAGAAAGAAGAGAAAATTCTTGCTGATATTCAAAAGATGGAAGCGGAAGCACTTCAAAAATATCAACAGGAACTGGAAGAACGCAGTCAAGGTCAATAATAATCAAAAAAATTACCGTTAAGGATACGCGGAGGGTTTAGCGCCTTCCGCGTATTGATCTATCATTTAATACCGAATGACGTAAAAAGTAAGAAATATTTGTCATTCTGGAGGGAGATAAATTGAATTATATGCTTAGAACTGTTACCTGCGGTTCATTACACCGTCAGGATATTGGCAAGGAAGTCGTATTAAACGGATGGGTCCAACGCCGGCGCGACCTTGGCGGGCTAATCTTTGTTGATTTACGGGATCGTTCCGGTATTGTTCAGGTTGTTTTTAATCCGGAACCGGAAATAACAACCTTTAAACTAGCGGAAAACTTACGCGGCGAATATGTAATCGCCATCAAAGGCATAGTATCGGCCCGTCCGGAAGAGTCCGTCAACTCCGGTATGTCCACCGGTGAAATAGAAGTAATAGCATCGGCATTAGAAATTTTAAATGAAGCAAAAACGCCTCCGATTTATATTATAGACGATCTTGATGCAGATGAGACCGTCCGCCTAAAATACCGCTATCTAGACTTACGCCGTCCGGAAATGCAAAAGAATATTAGCTTGCGTCATCGGGTTATCAAAATAGCGCGAGATTTCTTAGATGAAAAAGGTTTTCTAGAGATTGAAACCCCGATCCTTACTAAAAGCTCACCAGAGGGGGCCCGGGATTTTTTAGTTCCCAGCCGCGTTAATCCGGGCCGTTTTTATGCTTTGCCTCAATCACCGCAACTTTTCAAACAATTATTAATGGTTAGCGGTTTTGAAAAATATTTTCAGATTGCCCGTTGCTTTAGGGACGAGGATCTTCGCGCCGATCGGCAGCCGGAATTTACCCAAATCGATATTGAAATGTCATTTCTTAATCAAGAACTGCTATTGGATTTGATGGAAGAAATGATCTCTACAATCTTCCGGGAAACAATTGGAGAGGAGTTGGCTCAACCCTTCCCAAAACTTGAATATCAAGAAGCAATGGTTCGATTTGGTTCCGATAAGCCGGATACCCGTTTCGGTCTTGAATTGGTTGATGTCTCGGATTTGATGGCTGATTCGGGGTTTAAGGTTTTTGCAAGCACTGTGGCGAGTAAAGGCAAGGTGGTTGGAATCAATGTCCCCGGTTGCGCTACTTATACCCGGAGCCAACTTGATGATCTTTCTCCATTGGCGGTGACTCATGGCGCTAAAGGAATGGCCTATTTAGCCCTAACGACAGAGGGAATCAAGTCCCCGATTGCTAAATTCTTTTCTCAAGAGGAACTTGACAAAATAGTCCAACGTTTTAATGGCAAACCCGGTGATTTAATCTTACTAATTGCAGATAGGGCTCAAATTGCGTTGACAGCCATGGGCCAAGTCCGTTTGGAATTTGGTAAACGGTTAAAGCTGATTCCGGAGAACTCATTTCATTTCTTATGGGTACTTAATTTTCCCTTACTTGAGTATGACGAGGAAGAAAAACGTTATGTGGCGGTGCATCATCCCTTTACTGCTCCTGTTCCGGAGGATGAAACCAAGTTATTAACCGACCCCGGCTCCGTTAGGTCCAATTCGTATGATCTGGTATTAAACGGTGTCGAACTGGGTGGTGGTAGCCTTCGTATTTTCCGGCGTGAACTCCAGGAAAAAATGTTTAAGGCAATCGGACTTTCCATGGAAGAAGCGATGGATAAATTCGGATATCTACTAGAAGCTTTCGAATATGGAACTCCTCCCCATGGTGGAATTGCCTTTGGGTTGGATCGTTTGGTAATGCTGCTTTCCGGATGCAGTTCAATCCGGGATGTGATCGCCTTCCCAAAAACAACCAGCGCGGCATGTTTGATGACCGAAGCCCCTTCAGAGATCGACCCTGGGCAGCTTAAGGAACTTTCCATTAAAGTTGATCGCTGAATTATTTTAAGGCTTAATGAGCTATTATCCATCATATTAGTGGAATTTACCGCACTTTGGAACTTGAAGACCAACTTAAGCTATGATATGATTAACATAGAAAATATCTAATTAATCGATTTGTTTTTGAAATCTTTTAAGGTTAAAAATCCCTGCTTTGTACGTGATCAAGCTGAATTTGTTATGAACCAACATAAATACCTTGGGAGTTTGGCTCTATTGATGGCTTGTAAGCCTCCTTGAGAGGACACATAAATATTAGTAGGAGAACACCCACCTTGCTTGAGCAGGGTTCAGGTAACGTTCAGCATAGCGGCATAGCGGGGTTTTATTTAATTTATAATTTAAAATTTGCAATGTAAAGTTATTCTGAAAGGACGATTTGAAAGATCGTCCTTTAGTTTGTAAAAGACTGTTATGCGTAACCTTTATCCTTTATGGTTTCAGGAAACCGAGGCAATCAAGGAGTACCTAAATGCAGCGTTTTTCACGGACGGAGTTGTTAATCGGCAGCGATGGTTTGGCCAAGTTGACCCGGAAAAAAGTCGCCATTTTTGGGATAGGCGGAGTGGGTTCATTTACGGCCGAGGCCTTGGCCCGGAGCGGAATCGGCGCTTTAGCTATGATAGATCACGATGATGTTTGCATAACTAATCTCAACCGCCAAATACATGCTTTGGAAAGTACTGTCGGTCATCCTAAAGTTGAAGTCATGGCTGAACGTTTGAGACAGATAAATCCCGCGATCCGTTTATCACTCCACCGGGAGTTTTATTCTACCGCCAACGGTGAAAAATTGGTAACACCAGACTTGGATTTTGTGGTTGATGCCATTGATACGGTTACTTCCAAAGTTGATTTGATCCTACGTTGTGTTGCAATGGGGATTCCGATCATTTCTTCGATGGGTACCGGCAATAAGCTTGATCCCCTTTGTTTCCAATTGGCCGATATTAGTAAAACCCATACGGACCCTCTGGCCAAAGCCGTCCGAAGGTTACTACGGGAGCGGGGGGTTACCGCTGGGGTACAAGTCCTATTTTCAACCGAAATTCCACTAAAAATTCAACGCAGACCACCGGGGAGTATTGCTTTTGTTCCTTCTGTGGCTGGATTGGTGATAGCCGGGGCTGTAATTAGAAATTTACTGGCTGGAGGAGATGATATTTCGAAATGAGTCTTGTTTTATTAAAAAAAGGACTCCGGCAAAAAATGAAGACTAAGTTGGACTCATTAAGTAGTGGAGACTATCAAACTTTTAACAGCAATATAGAACGGAATTTCAGCAAATTAGAAATGCTAAAAAGAGTAAAAAATATTATGCTTTATTATTCCATTCGTCAAGAAGTGCAAACGGAAGCAATCATCAATTTTTTACTAAAAGCTGACAAAAGAGTAGCTCTTCCGGTTTGTTTACCGGAAAGACAATTACAAGCGTCTATAATAGAGGATTTAAACCAACTCCAGCCGGCTGCATTTGGATTAGTGGAACCCCGCCCAGAGGCAGCCATCTTGGATCCTCAACAAATTGATTTGGTAGTCGTACCTGGAGTCGTCTTTGATGAAAGAGGATACCGTTTAGGACATGGCGCCGGTTATTACGACCGGTTTCTTTTAAAAACTACTCATAGTTTTAAGTTAGGTCTAGCCTATGATTTTCAAGTTATCCCGGAACTACCCCTGGAAAGCCACGATATCAGAATGAACGGCATTTTAACCCCATCACGATATTTAGAGTTCAATTCATAAGGATAGACCGGCCTTCTGTATTCCGTCGGCGTTGGAGATGGTTTTATTGATTAAGTCTTGTTCCTCGGGACCGGTTTGAATGAATTGGACCCCTACCACATAGGAATAATCGGAATTTTGAAGGGGACGAACATGCCGGACCTGTCCGATCATGGAGATGCTCTTACCAGCCAAGGGGAATTCGATTAGTAAAGTTATGCCTACCGGAAGTTGTAGGTTGGTTAAAATTGTAATTCCACCCTTACTCACATCTTTGCTTTCCCCAGTGCCGATTTTTGAGGCGAGGTGTTTTAAGTCCTGATTACCTAAGCGCAGCATACGATAGTTGATTTGGGTGAAAAGAGGTTTGCGCTTGCTGACCCTCCGTTCCCTTTTAATTATCACTCGCGGGCTTTCGATGACTATTTGAAAACTGTCTTGGATGGACCGTCTAAGGATTTTACTGCGAAAGAAGATTAATTCGTTGGAATTAGATGATTGAAGGGCAATCATTTTCTGGGGAAGAAAGAGATCAAACCAATCTAATAAAGCCGGAGACAGAGAAAGAGTGATTGTTCTCGAGTCTATAATTAAGATTGTCGCTTTGCCGGAAATCTCCTCAAATCGGCCGTTTTCCGAGGCTTTATTGATGATTATCTCCAATGGTTGATTTGGTTGAAAGACTCTACATAAATCATTTGAGTCCAGTTTCAAATACATCTCGCTCATTAGATCACCTCGATAAAAATATCTTAGCTTATTTCGATATTAAACAAAAAGATTCCTGCATCACCTAGATTAGGAATCATTTGTTTTTATATAAATCAAGTGGTATAATATTACGGTGATTAAAGGTGGCACTTTTTTGGGTTCAATTCGTTGTTAATTATAGGTTTCAGATATTGATTTAAGTTAACTGTTTTTTGTTTTTTTTAAAAAATAGAGGTGGAATAATGCTTAAAAAGTTGGCTGAATTATGGGATACAAATCTTCGGGAAGTTAAACGTTTACGTAAGGAAATCGAGACGATAAACCAACTTGAACCGGAAATCGAGAAGTTAAACGACTCCGAACTTCGGGCAAAGACGGATCTCTTTAAACAGAGGCTAACTGATGGAGAGACTTTGGACGATATTAGGTCCGAAGCATTTGCCGTAGTTCGCGAAGCCGCCAAAAGGACCCTTGGACAAAGACATTTTGACGTTCAATTAATGGGTGGTATTGTGCTTCATGAAGGTAAAATAGCGGAGATGAAAACTGGGGAAGGAAAAACGCTCGTAGCTACTTTACCGGTTTATTTAAACGCTCTAACCGGGAAGGGAGTACATGTAATAACGGTCAATGATTATTTGGCTAAGTTTCATAGCGAATGGATGGGCCGGATTTATCGCTTTTTAGGGCTAAGCGTCGGCGTAATCCTGCATAACCTTTCCTCGGAAGAACGGCGGCAAGCATATGGCTGCGATATTACTTATGGTACCAACAACGAATTTGGTTTTGATTATCTCCGTGACAATATGGCTTTTTCTGTGGAAGATATGGTGCAACGGGAATTAAATTACGCCATCGTCGACGAGGTTGACAGTATTTTAATCGACGAAGCCAGGACTCCGTTAATTATTTCGGGCCAAGCCGATGAATCGACTGAATTATATTATCGGTTCGCTCGAATCGCGCCAAGATTAAAAAACGAAAGCGACTATACCGTAGATGAAAAGGCCCGAACCGTAGTGGTGACTGAAGAGGGAGTCGCTAAAGTCGAAAAAATACTTAATGTCGAAAATATGTATGATGACGAAAATACGGAATTAGTCCACCAATTGAATCAAGCGCTTCGTGCCAAGGAACTGATGAAACGGGATCGGGATTATGTGGTTAAAGACGGCGAAGTGATTATTGTTGACGAATTTACCGGGCGGTTGATGTTCGGCCGTAGGTATAGCGATGGGCTTCATCAAGCCATTGAGGCCAAGGAAGGGGTCAAGATCGAACGGGAAAGCCAAACTTTGGCTACAATTACCTTCCAAAATTATTTTCGAATGTATCATAAATTGGCCGGCATGACCGGTACCGCTGAAACTGAAGCGATGGAATTTAGAAAGATCTATGGACTTGAGGTAGTGGTTATTCCTACTAACTTACCGATGGTCAGAGTTGATCACCCGGATGTGGTTTATAAGACTGAATCCGGTAAGTTCCGGGCTGTAGTGGATGATATCGCGGCGGTGTATCAGACCAAACAACCAATTTTGGTTGGTACGATCTCCATTGAAAAGTCGGAAGAACTAAGTAATATGTTAAAGAAAAAAGGTATTCCCCATCAAGTGTTAAATGCTAAACATCATGAACGGGAAGCTGAAATTATTGCTCAAGCAGGCCGAAAGGGTTCAGTAACTATTGCCACCAATATGGCGGGTCGTGGTACGGATATTATCTTAGGTGGAAATGCCGAATTTTTGGCAAAGGACTATTTGAAATCTCGTGGGATTGACCCAACCGAAGCTACCTCTGAAGAATATCAGTTGACCCTCGAAGAAGCCAAGGCAATTACTTCTAAAGAGCATGAAGCCGTTATAAATTCTGGCGGTTTATATATAATTGGTACGGAACGTCATGAAAGCCGACGGATTGATAATCAGTTACGCGGTAGGGCCGGGCGTCAAGGAGATCCTGGCGCGTCCCGTTTCTATGTTTCGATGGAAGATGATTTGATGCGTCTCTTTGGCGGTGAAATGATTTCGGGAATGATGGAACGCCTTGGTTGGACTGAAGACATGCCCATCGAACATTCGATGATCGCTAAGCGCATCGAAACCGCTCAACGTAAGGTTGAAAACCGCAACTTTGATATTCGAAAAAATGTTTTGGAATATGATGATGTCTTGAATAAACAAAGAGAAATCATCTATGAGCTTCGTAAGAAATTATTGTTCGGTTCCGATGAACATCAAAGAGTATTGCAACTTTTTGATGAAGTCACTGATAATTTACTTGAAATTTATGCCAATAAGAAAGTAATCCCTGAGGAGTGGGACTTAGATGGTTTATTGCAAGCTGCTTATACTACTTTTCTTCCCGTGGATGCCATTACTAAGGAGGATTTAGAGCGGGCCGACCATCAGGAACTGAAAGAATTAATTTCGAAAAAGGCCTTGAAATTATATCAATCCAAGGAAGCGGAGATTGGAACCGACCAATTACGTCAGTTCGAGCGGTTAGTTATGTTAAGGACCATCGATGTTAAGTGGATGGACCATTTAGAAGCGATGGATGAATTAAAAGAGGGAATCGGTCTCCGTGCCTACGGTCAAAATGATCCGTTAATTGCTTATAAGATCGAAGCTTATCAGATGTTTAAGGAGATGCGGGATAGTATTAATGAAGAAGTAGTTAAAACTTTAGCTAAAGTCCAGATAGCTTCCGAGGAAAAAGTTGCCCAAAGACCTAGAATCCGCAATATCTCAACCAATCTTAATGAAGATGGCAGTTCTGCGGTTCAACAACGGGTCGTCGGTAAAAAAGTCGGGCGAAATGATCCCTGCCCCTGTGGAAGCGGGAAGAAGTTTAAAAAGTGCTGCGGATTGGAAGCAGGGTAAGGCAGAAACTTTGAGGTCTTGTTAGGTAGAAGATAGAAGACAGAAGACAGATAATTTAACATATTTCTAAGTGGGGTGATTGCATGATTGAACCAAGTGAGTTACGGAGTCAATTAACGGACTTGAAGAAACGAATGCAGCAAATGAGGGAGTATCTTTAATTTTGCTGTTAAAAATGACCGTATTCAAGAACTAAGCGCTCTTTCAACTGCGCCTGATCTTTGGGACGACCCGGTTCAAGCTCAGAAAGTACTACAGGAACTTACTTCTTTAAAAGACCAAATTGAGTTAATCGAGGGCTTGGAGAATCAGGAGGTTGAATTATCCGGATTGCTGGAAATGGCGGTAAGTGAAGGCGAAGAGGAACTTTTACCGGAAATATGCGATGGAGTTAAAGAACTTACCAAAAAAATTAACGATTTAGAATTAAATACGATGCTCAATGGTGAGCACGACCGTTTCAACGTCTACTTAACCATTCATCCCGGGGCTGGTGGTACCGAGTCTCAAGATTGGGCGGAGATGCTCCTACGGATGTATGTTCGATGGGCTGAGCGGAAAGGTTTTAAAGTGGAGTTTTTGGATTACCAGCCTGGGGATGAGGCCGGAGTTAAAAGCGTCACTCTTCAGATATCGGGTGAAAATGCTTTTGGGTATCTACGCAGTGAAAAAGGGGTACACCGGTTGGTCCGGATTTCACCTTTTGATGCTTCGGGACGAAGACATACCTCTTTTACTTCGGTAGATATCGTTCCGGAGATTGATGATACAATCGAAGTTGAAATTAGGCCCGAAGACTTGAAAATTGATACTTACCGTTCAAGCGGAGCCGGCGGCCAGCATGTTAATAAGACTGAATCGGCGATTCGGATTACCCACTTGCCTTCGGGAATTGTAGTGGCTTGTCAGAATGAGCGGTCCCAATTTCAAAACCGTGATCGGGCGATGCAAATGTTAAGGGCTAAGCTGTTCGAGAAATACCGGCAGGAACAGGAGGCTAAAATAGCCCAGATAAAAGGGGAGTATACGGAGATCGCTTGGGGTAATCAAATTCGTTCTTATGTTTTTTGTCCATATACCATGGTCAAAGATCATCGGACGGAGGCGGAAACCGGCAATATTCAAGCCGTAATGGACGGAGAACTTGATTCATTCATTGAAGCCTATCTAAAATCGGAATTTAATAAAAGTTAAATTGGAAAATAAAACTAAAAGACCTCGGTTAAACTAAGACCGGGGTCTTTTTAAATTGGAGGGAGGGACAAGCTTCTGGATCAAGCAAAATCTTATCAACGGATCTTAGCTCTCTTTGGGCTTTGTTTTATGTTATTACTCACTTTAACGGTCCGCCTGTTTCAAATTCAGATCGTTAAATATAATCAGTATTCCAAATTCGCAGCCCAGCAGCATGGTTTGATTCTTCAAGAAAATAAATTACGGGGGCGGATCTGTGATCGGAACGGTTTGTTATTACGGGGTCCGGTTCAAAGATGGTATCTGCTGATCCGGAACACTAATTCTAAAAGTTGGGATGAACAACGGAGAAAACTTTCTTTTCTAGCTTCAGATTTCTTTAAGGAAGCCGAAACAAACTCGGCCAAAGAATATTGGATCTACTCCAAACCTTTAAATCCTTTGCAAATCAAAGGGATTATTGATTATCAAAACCCTAATCTAAAAATAATCGCCAACCAAACTCAAAGAGACCATCCAACGGAATTAGCATGGCATCTCTTAGGTTCTATGGTTGGGCAGGAGGCCAAGACCGGACTAGAGTATACTTTGGAACCGGATCTGAGAAACCCATTATTTTCAGCAGCGGTGAAATCATTAGCCGATGCGACTCATCAGCAATTCCCCGGATTGGGATTGAGGACAGTACAACCTCAAAAACCAAACAGTTATTTTCTAACCCTGGATCATGCGATTCAAAATTCAGTCGAGAATATTATCGATCAGGATAGTTTTTGTGGAGCAATTGTAGTATTAGAAGTTAATAGCGGCGCTATTTTGGCCATGGCAAGCCGCCCAATGGTAAAGTTAACTAATTTGGAAGCAAGTCTCACTGACAGTGAGAATCCATTTATAAACCGGGCTATCACCGCCTATCCTCCGGGATCAATCTTTAAATCAATAATACTTTGCGCCGGTCTTGATTCTGGTTGGGTTTTTGAGAATGAACTTTTTAGGGATCAGGGATATTATCAAATAGCCGATAAATGTTGGAAATGTACTACCGCTCCTGATGAAAGCGGACATGGAGCCATCAGTCTTACGGAAGCTTTTGCATATTCTTGCAATCCGGTCTTTATTGAGCTTGGGTTAAGGCAAAAACCGGGTGTTATGCTAAATTATGCTGAAAAGTTTGGATTTGGAAAGCCGGCCAACATTGGTTTGGTCGAAGAGGCCTGGGGAAACCTTCCCTCTGGAATTGGACTGTCTTTAGGAGAACGGGCTAATCTTGCCTTGGGTCAACAATTAATTACCGCTACTCCTTTACAAGTGGCTTCGTTAATGCAAACTATTGCCAATGATGGTCTGCGGCTGGTTCCTTATTTACTAAAAGGCAAAAAAAATACCCAAGGAGAGTTAGTCGAATTTGAGCCGCCCAAACCGGCAGAAAGAGTAATCCGGGTTGAAACTGCCCGTCAAGTCCAAAGAATGATGTCGGCTGTTTTAGAATACGGCACCGGACGTGAAGCTCAAACTTTAGATAAAGCGGCCGGAAAAACCGGTACCGTTCAAAATAGCGAGGGCCGAGATCTACCGGATCATGCTTGGTTTGCTGGATTTGCGCCTTTAGATAAGCCCCGGTATGTGGTAACTGTTTTTTGTGAAAAAGGAATTTCCGGTGGTCTTACTGCAGCGCCGCTTTTTCAAAAAATCGTGGATAAAATTACCAACAGTTCAGACTAGCACAGATTCCATTGATTGGACATAGGAATATTGATACAGAGCTCATTTCTTTAAAAATAAAACCCGTTAAATTCCTATGGAGGTGTCTTAACTGCATGGTTATTCCCATTATTGGGCCGGCATTTCAACTTATAGTAGCCGGTTTTTATTATCTCTTCGGTTATATTTCGAATAACAATGTTTTCCCCTTACCTTTATCAGAGGAGGAAGAGAGCACTCTATTAATTAAATTAGAACATGGCGATGAAGAGGCCAAGAATACTTTAATTGAACGAAACCTAAGGTTAGTGGCACACATTGTTAAAAAGTTTGATAGTACCGGCGAAGACATTGACGATTTAATTTCCATCGGAACAATTGGATTAATTAAGGGAATCAAGACTTTTAAAAGAAATCGAAATACCAGGCTCGCCACTTATGCAGCCCGGTGCATCGAAAATGAAATCTTGATGCACCTTCGTAGTATTAAGAAAAATAAAAACGATCTTTCCATTTATGACCCGATTGGAACTGATAAAGAAGGAAATGAAATTACCCTCATTGATATTCTCGATACCGGAAATGAGGTTGTTTCTGAACAAGTAGAAACTCTCCTTGAAGAAGAGAAACTTAGAGAAAGATTAAACCAATTGAGCCGGCGTGAAAAAAAAGTGATCGAACTGAGGTATGGCTTGATTGACGGTATCAACAAAACCCAGCGGGAAATCTCAAAAATGTTGGGAATTTCTCGTTCCTACGTTTCACGGATTGAAAAAAAAGCATTGCGCAAATTATTTTGCGATTTAGCGGCGGTGAATGATGATATACCCAGCTTTTAATAAATAGCATTATTTTCCAAGCATAAAACTTGGTTAACGGGTTAATCTATAATCAGAGATTTGTAATAGCCGAGGCGAAGATTGATAACGGCCTTGCCCCAGAGGCCTGAAAGGTCGTTATCAGTCGAGCAACTGATCGATATGGGTTCTTATGGTTTGGATTCATATCGGTCTGAGCGCAGATTGTCATAGGTGGGCCAACTTATTACGGCGGTTGATGAGATCGTCGTGGTAGGGAAACTTATCTATGGCGGTCGAGCCCAGATTGTTATCAGAGCGAAAGGGTTTGCTTGCAGTCGAGAGATTGCAGGTAGATCCCCAAGTTTTGATAGCAGTCGGTCAAAGGTTATCGTAGTACGTGTAATGGGTGTTCGTAGCCGAAAGGTTGCGGGTATCCACGTAACGTGGTGCGGTAGCCGGAGATAAGGTTATTACAAGTCTCTTTTTCTATATTCCATTCATCCACTTCAACTTTAACTGCGAATTTTTACGTAATAAGCAGCATTCTCGACAAATTAGTATGAAAAACAAAGCTATTTTAAAGTACTATGTTTTTTTGAATGTTCTAGTCTGAAATCCCTTATAAATGATGTTTTATTTATTTCCATTAATCGGTTATAATAAATACACAGTCCCTCTTTGTACGGATAAGTTCCTGTAGGGACTACCGAGCATTTATTTGACGCAGGCGCCGGTGGACAGATAAGTGCTCAAACCCCGTGATGGATATCTAGCCGGCGTCCAAAATGGGGATTAGTGTCTTCTTTAAAGGTTTTGGTTTTAGGTTTTTAAATCTCTTTATTTGTACGAAATGTTTGTAATTTTATTCACCACCTTTTAAGGTGGTTATTTTTTTGTGCCTCGGGTGTTCAAGGTCTTCAAAAAATTGTCTTTGATTTTTTCCGTAAGGAAAATAACGGGTCGAAATTTACCCATAGTAAGATATTAATACAATATCTGATATTCAACCCAGATTGGTCTATCAATATGTTGTATTAAAATGATAATTTAGGAATTATGAAACCGCCTAACTTAAAAAAGCATTACTTAAGAAAAAGATCAGAATCCTTTTTACTTAAAAGTTCTATCGGGATAAAATATCTGCTAACTTTACCTCCGGATGATGGGATCTACCGCTTCCTTGGGTTCCATTTTGATATTGGATCGCTTCTTGGGGACACCATTGGATACAGGCAAAACAAAGCTCGCAATCATGGTTCCAAACCGGTCTACCTTCTTTGATTGTAATATTGCTCCGTGGACAAATGCGCTCGCAGGTTCGACAATTATTACATTTATCATCTACCCAATAATCTTTATCACTGATTATAAAAGTTTGAATTGCTAAACCATGAAAAAGATTTCCGAAAAGATTAGCCTTTTAATGAAACCGATTAAGGGATTTTTTTAGATAATAGGGCATAACTAGCTTCCTTGATTGCAAATCCCGCATTTAGTTGCGAACCTTTACGATTGAGGATTTTTTTTAATTTTTTTAATGTACAGCCTGGGTTTCCAGCGTTGACAGCTACCGCGAAAACGTACTGTTCCTTATCTAATTTGAGCTTTTTGATGAATTCGGCGACAATCCGCGGCATACCCCAGGCGTATACCGGAAAAACCAATCCGATCTTTGACGCTGAGGCGTCAATACGGTCCTGGGTTATTATTTTAGGAATGGATATTAATTCGGCTTCATTAAGTCCGCCGGCAATTTTTTTAGCAAAATTCAAAGAGTTGGATCTATTATCCGCGGCAATATGCCGTAAGTAAGCTTGTTTTGATCAAGTTTATTTCTATGATTGACCGGGAAGGATTTTACTGAGGTTTACAGAATTAATTAATCTGAATCAGATTTGATTATTAATCAAAATTAAGTTGTCCTTGGTGTAAATTTGCTTTTCTTAGGGGGAAACAATGCGAAGGCAAGATAAGGTAATTACGGACTATGGTCTAATTGAAACCATTCTTAAAGATGAACGGATTTGCAGGATCGCATTGTGTGATTGGGAAAAACCGTATCTGGTTCCAATGGTCTTCGGATATCATGATGGATATCTATATCTCCATTCGGCAACCGAAGGGAAAAAGATCGATCTGCTCAGAATGAACAATCAGATCTGTTTTGAGGTCGAATCCGGAGTGGAAGTCATTCCCGGAGAAGAACCTAGTAATTGGCGGATCAAATATTATTCAGTAATTGGTTTCGGAAAAGCTTACTTGATCGAGGAACCGGAAGAAAAAAGAAAAGCCTTGAATATCATAATGCGTAAATTTACTAAAGAAAACCAGGAATATCCCGGAGAAATGCTTAGGGTGATCGAAGTAATTAAAGTTGTGATCGAAGAAATGACCGGGAAAAAATCCGAAATATAGGTTATGGAAAAGATGAAAAGCGCCGGAAGCCCATAGACTTCGAGGCGCTTTCTGATTTATTTTGGTAATAAAAGAGTTAGTTCATCTAGAAACGGTTACAACAGCAGCAAAAAATAATTATCAAGATGATCCACCAACAACCACCGAAGCCGAAAAATTGGGCGTTTGCCATATTATTTCACCTCCTGCAGTTGGTTTTGGAAGGTCTATAATAGTTTATGTTCATCTTGATATCTTGGGTTATTGCAATGGTATTTTTTATCCAAAAAATCCAATCTTGTGTTTATTGTATGATTCATTCTTTTTCCAGGTCTAAGACGGCTTCGGCAATATTATTGCAGTGATCGGCGATCCTTTCCAAATTCTTCATCAATTCCACATAGCATACTGCAGAAGTCGGGTTACAGGTCCCTTGATTTAAGCGGTTGATATGATTCAATCGCAATGCTTCTTCACGGATGTCCATTTTTTCTTCCAGTTCTAAAACACGGTGAGCAGCAAAAAAATCGTTATTTCTTAGGGCCTCAATAGCCTTGGACAACATTTCCGAAGTGAGGTTGAAAATATTTTCAAGTTCTTGATTGGCTTCGGAGGAGAATTTTAGTCCTTCTTTAGCTTGGTATTCCGAAAGTTCGATCACATTAACACAATGGTCGCCAATACGTTCGATATCACCGACAACATGCATCAGATCGGTCAAACGTAACGCTTCAGGTTCAGTTAAAGAGATTTGGGAAACGACGGTAGACATATAATTAATGATTTGGTCTTGTAAATAATCGAGATTTTCTTCGATATCATCAACTTCGGCTCTTTTGGTGGAATTGGAAGTGAAAAAGTCGATCTTAACAGCGTCAAGCATATTTATGGCAAGCTCACCCATGCGCACCAATTCTTTAGCGGAAAGTTCCAAAGCGACGGAGGCATTATTGGTGACCCGCGGATTAAGGAATTTAACTCCTTTTTCGATGTAAATGTCTTCGCCTGGGATTATTTTTGTTACTAGCATTGTCAAGAATCCGATTAAGGGAATCCAAATCAAAGTGTTGATCGAGTTGAATGCAGTATGAGCGTTGGCGATTTGGCGTTTAATGATATCAACGGCGGTTATACCTAAAGAAGGGTTGATCTGAGGTGAAATTAAGAGTACAAATTCTAGAAATAAGGGTAATATTAAAATGAAAATGAAACATCCAAAAATTTTAAATAGTGTATGGGCAACTGCTGCTCTTTTAGCTGCTTTGTTGGCCCCAATACTTGCTAAAAGAGCGGTAATAGTGGTTCCAATATTATCTCCCAGTAAGATGGGGATTGCGGAAGTCAAGGGAATCAATGGTTCAACCACGTTGTTGATGGTTACCGGTTGGGAGGCTATTGTCTGAAGAACACCAACGGTGGCGCTACTACTTTGGACGATTATGGTCATTAAAGTTCCTACCAAAACTCCCATAACCGGATTTTTACCAAGGGTTACCATCCACTCGGCGAAAACTGGATGGTTGGCTAAAGGTTTAAGCATATCGGACATAGTGTTTAAGCCGATAAATAAAATACCAAGACCGAAAATAACTTGACCAATATATTGCCAATTTTTATGTTTTACAAAGAAAAACAAGATAAATCCTATAGCGGCAATTAAATAAGCATATTCACCAAGGTTAAAAGCTATTAATTGAGCAGTAATCGTAGTCCCGATAGCGGCCCCCATTATGACACCAATGGCTTGGCGT
>Ga0123334_1002554_pt1 | contig 20863 bp, 14 predicted proteins | sample BiotimSIPDNA_FD_89706 | JGI IMG/M metagenome (GOLD analysis project Ga0123334, IMG submission 89706) | Anaerobic biogas reactor microbial communites from Washington, USA - Biogas_R1 time_0 SIP DNA | ecosystem: Engineered > Bioreactor > Anaerobic > Unclassified | place: Washington, USA... | reverse complement strand
CTCTGTTTTTCCGGATGTCCGGGAGTACGACCCGCCGGGCTCCGCGAGTATGACCACCCGGCCGAGGTCGTGGAAGTCGGGCCGGCCGGCCCGGCCCATCATCTGGTGGAACTCCTGGACGGTGAGCCACTGGATGCCCATCGCGAGAGCGTCGAATATCACCTGAGATGCCGGAAAGTCGACGCCGGCGGCAAGCGCGGCCGTGGTCACGACGGCGCCGACCTCCCCGTTCGCGAACCGCCGCTCTACGTCCCGGCGCTCCTGCGCGGTCAGCCCCGCATGGTAGGGGGCGGCAATCTTTCCGAGAGCGTCGGCGATGACGTGGCAGCGGGCCCGGGAGTTCGTGAAGACGATCGACTGGCCCCGGTAGCCCTTCGACGACCGTATCTTGTACTCCTCGGCGACCATCTGCTTGATGAACCCGATCTTCTTAGACCGTTCCACGAAGATGAGGTGCCGCTCGAGCGGAACCGGCCGGTCGGCGTAGCGGACCAGGTTTGCCCGGAGTTTCTCCGCGAGCAGCCCGGGAGCCCCGATCGTCGCCGAGAGGTAGAGGAACTGGGCTTCCGGGGCGATATGCTTGAGCCGGGCGATCAGCCCGTCGAGACGGTGGCCCCGATCGGGGTCCTCGAGCATCTGGACCTCATCGATGACGACGGTCCCGATGTCCTTTAAGGATCTCCCGGTCCGGAGAGCGTGATCGATCCCCTCGTAGGTCCCTACCACGACGGGAGCATGGACGTCCCGGTCTCCCGCGGGCCGGGTCTCGGGGAGGTTGAGACGGCTCATCCCGGTCTGGAGGGTGACCCTCACCAGGTGGCCGTAACGGTCGCGGAACCGCTGGTATTTCTGGTTCGCGAGCGCGACCAGCGGGACCAGGAAGAGCATTCTCCCCCGCCCTTCAAGGAAGTTCTTCATTCCGGCCATCTCACCGATGAAGGTCTTGCCGCTCGCGGTGGCGGAGACGACGAGGAGGTGCTGCCCCTCGAGGAGCCCGTTCTGGACGGCGAGCTGCTGGACAGGCATCAAGTACTCGACCCCGGCGGCCTTCGCAAACGCCGCGGGCAGCGGGAGTTCGGTGATATGAGCCGTCTTCTGGACCTCGTGCGCCTCGAGCCGGTCAAAGAGGGTCCGCTTCCGGTCAGGATGGTCGGGACCCACCGATCCCAGCACCCGGTCGAGGTCCCGGACCTGGGCGAGGAGTTTCTCGAGGTGGACGAGGACGGAGCCGCCGAATTTGCCCATGTAGCCGAGCTCCCGGCGCATCTCGCGCTTCGCGCACTCAAGGCAGATCCACTCCCCGCCGTAGCGGACGCCGGTCGTCTTATCGATGGGAACAAACCGGTCCTCGAGCTGGCAGAACCGACAGATGTTGATCCTTGACACCGGGATCTGGAGGTCGGCAAGAAACGACTCGAACTCCGGGCTCTTCCCCGCAAGGTGGACCGAAGACCGGCGCAAGAGCGTGATCAGGTCCCGGGTCGGGGTGGGCTTGAGCTGTTTACCCCGCCGGCGCATCTTGAAGTTCTTTGGCCGCTGGCCCTTCGGGGTTGCGGTCAGGTCGACGAACCCGGAACCCTCGACACGGCCGCCCTCGACAAACAGCAGTTTATACGTGCCTTTCTGGGGCTGGACGATAACCTTCATGGTGCGATCAGGTCGTGGATCGTATAGGTGAGCCCCACCGTCTCCAGTCGCTTGAGGAAGTCGGTAAACTCCTCATCAACGATAAGTATTGCGCACTCCCGCCCGTGGAATGCCGCCTCGATAACCCCTTCACGGGATCCGAAGAACATATCCGGCTCGATATCAGCCTTCCTGAGGGCTACGTAGGACTCGAGGCCCACTGCGGCCACCATCTCCGCGTCCCGGACCGCGTCCCGGAGAAGGTCTGTCCTGACGTGCCTTGAGCCGCCCCGCTCGACCCGCGGCACCTTGCAGACATGAATGAGTCCTTCCTCGTGCTCGATGATGCCGTTCAACTGGGCGACACCGAGATCCTCTCCCGGCTCCACGTCCATGGTCGCGAGGCCGGTTGCGCTCTGCTCTTCTTTCGTCGCGTAGAGCCAGCCGTCCCGCATGAAGACGCCGACCGTATCGCCCTTCCGGATCTCATCCCGGGCGATAGCCGTCCAGACCGCCACCTGCTGAATGATGTCCCGGTTGATGTGACGGGCATAGGCCTCGAGCGCCTCGGCGTGCCGCAGGACCCACTCGATCCCGTTCTTCGTCACCTCATACCGGCCCCGGCCGTGAGCGGTGACCAGCCCCTCATCCACCAGTTCCCGGATGTACTCGGAGACGGCCTGGGGTGTCACGCCGAGTTTTCCGGCGATCTCCTGCTGGCGGACGGCCGGCTGGTGCTCGGCGATCTCCACCAGGATCTGGAATCGCGTGGCCTCCCGTTTGCTACGTAAGATCACATAGAGGGGATCGTCAGTGAAGTCGGTCAAGCAACACCATTCCCTGCCCTTTCAGATCAAGGCCGGGAATCCTCTTCGCCAGCCCCTTGATGAAGGTTGGACTCACGCCGTACTTCCTGGAGATGTCGCTGATCGAGGTGGTTCCGCCCAGGATCTCCTGTTCAACCGAATCCACAATTGTGCGAAGACTCTCGTCGTTTGAGATGGCGATGTGCAGCAGGTCTCCGATATCGCCCATGGAACACTGGAAGCTGGCCCGGAATTTGCTGTATGTAGCCCGGTACTCCTTCGTCGGCTTCTCTCCGGGCTTCGGCATCCGCCACTGTTCTTCGATCAAGTTTCCCTTCTTGAGGATGGAGAGGCACTCGGTCACCATCGAGGTCCCGGCGTAGGTCCCGAGCTCCTCCTCGGTCAGCCAGGCTTTGTTTAAGAGCTCGTAGATCTTTTTATAATCAGCATTATTGAACGTTATAAGAAGAGGAACCAGTTCAACCGGATCATTAAGAATTTTAATATGTCCCGTCAATGCGATACCCTATTGTTATATCGTTGTATAACTCCATAAATTTTTGCTGAATATTCAATGCGTATACGTGGCACGATCATCATCCGGGGCGTCGTTCAGGGGGTCGGATTTCGTCCCTTTGTCTATGCAAAGGCCCGGGAATTTGGGATCACCGGGACCGTCAAAAATCTCGGGAGCGAGGTGGAGATCCATGCGTTCGGTGACCGCTTCGAGGAGTTCCTCGAGGCCGTTTCCCGGGGAACGCTGTTATCTCACATAGATTCCGTGGACGTCCAGGATCTGCGCGACAACCCGCCCGATACGTTTACTATCCTTGAGAGCGGCTCCGGGAGCCTCTCCGGATTCATCCCTGCCGATATCGGCACCTGCGACGACTGCGTCGCCGATATGTTCACGCCGGGGGGACGGTACGAGGGCTACTGGGCCACATCCTGCGTCAACTGCGGTCCGCGGTACAGCATCATCACTGCCATCCCCTACGACCGGGAGCGGACGTCGATGGCGGAGTTTCCCATGTGCGGCGCCTGCGAGAGCGAGTACACCGACCCGTCCTGCCGGCGGCACCACGCCCAGACGATCGCCTGTGCCGCCTGCGGGCCGCAACTCGCTCTCTTGAAGGCCGACGGGACGCTGGTTGCGGCCGCAGATCCCATCCGGGAGGCGGCAGCCCTCATTGACGGGGGCTCGATCGTCGCCATCCGGGGGGTAGGGGGGTTTCATATCGCCTGCACCGAGGAGGCGGCCCCCGAACTGAAACGCCGGCTGGGCCGGACAGAGCAGCCGCTCGCGGTGATGGGAACCCCGGAGGAGGTGGAGCGGATCGCGGTCGTCTCGGAAGAAGAGCGGCGGATCCTGCAGTCCCGGGAACGGCCGATCGTGGTGCTCGAGAAGAAGGACCATACGTCGCACCCGGGGATCTCGGGGCTCCATACCATCGGGTGCATGCTCCCCTACACCGGGCTGCACCACCTCCTCTTTGCGAACCTCGCCCACCCGCTCCTGGTGATGACGAGCGCGAACCTGCCTGGCTACCCGATGATCACCGATCTTGAGATCGCTCTCGGCCGGCTCTCGGGGCAGGTGGACTACATCCTCACCCACAACCGCCGGATCGTCAACCGCTGCGACGACTCCGTCGTCAGAGACGGCTACATCATCCGTCTCTCACGGGGCCTCGCCCCGAAACGGACGGCGATCGACCTCGGAGATGCGTGTATCCTCGGCGTCGGGCCGGAGCTGAACGCGAACGTCTCCGTCTACAAAGCGGGCTTCTGCATCACCTCGCCCCATGTGGGAAACGTCAGAAACCCCCAGACCCTCGCCTACCTGCAGGAGACGGCGGAGAAGATCGGGGGACTTGTCGGGGCGCGATATGACCTGATCGTCCACGACCTCCACCCGCAGTTCCTCTCGACCCGCTACGCGAGGGAGGTTGCCGAGGCGGTCGGGGCAGAGGTCATGGCTGTCCAGCACCACCGGGCGCACATCGCTGCGACGACCCGGGAGGAGTGTGTCGGGATCGCGATCGACGGCGTGGGCTACGGGGACGACGCCACGATCTGGGGTGGCGAGGTCTTTGCCGGGCAGGTTCCCCACCTCGACCGGGTCGCCCACCTCGAGGTCGTCCCGATGCCGGGCGGCGACCTTGCCACCCGGTTCCCGGAGCGGATGCTGTATGGGATCCTGCCGACGCCGGGGGTCCGGGACCTCCTTTCGTCACGGGGGTGGAGCGATATCGAGCTCGCGGTCCTCTCCCGGCAGGTGGAGCGGGGGTTGAACGTCGCCGCGACCTCGAGCACCGGGAGGGTGCTCGACGCCGCCGCAGCCCTCCTCGGTATCTGCCGGGAACGGACCTACGACGGCGAGCCGGCGATGAAACTCGAGTCGGCGGCGTGTGCCGGGCGGGCGTCGGCCTGGGATCTTGAGTTCCTGCGCGACGGGGGCTGCGAGGTCCTCTCGACCCGGTCGCTCATCGCCGAGGCATACCGGCGGGCCGCGGCCGGGGAACGGGTGAACGACATCGCCGCGTCGGTCCAGTACAACCTGGCGAGAGGCGTCGCCGCGATGGCTGTCCGGGCGGCGGAGGAGCGGGGGATCCCGCGGGTGGCGCTCTCGGGCGGGGTGGCCTATAACCGGGCGATCCGGGAGGCGATCGTCGGGGAGGTCCGTGCTGCCGGGCTTGAGGTGGTTATGAACCGGGACTATCCCCTCGGGGACGGGTGCATCAGCTTCGGACAGGTGGTCTACGGGGGGAGCGGGGAGTAGAGCGCCACCCGGGTCGATCAGGCTTATGCTGGAGCACTGCCCGGTCCCGGGCGAACCCTAACCCTTATAATTCCTTGCTCCATAAGATCGATGCAGAGAACTGGTCGGATGAGTCTGCATACTAAACTGCTCGAAAGAAAAGGCGAAATCCTTGAGATCGCGATCAGGCACGGTGCCCGCACGATCAGGATCTTCGGATCGGTGGCACGAGGCGAGGAGACTCCGGCAAGCGACCTCGACCTCCCCGTCGAGTTCGAGCCGGGGAGGAGCCTCCTTGACCATATCGCGCTCGCCCAGGACCTGGAGGATCTGCTCGGCCGCAGGGTTGACGTGGTTACCGAGAAGGGACTGCACTGGTATATCAGAGATCGTATCTGCCGGGAGGCCGTGCCACTGTGAGCGATAACAGGCTCTACCTCATCCATATCATCGAATCGGTCGAAAGGATTGAGGACTACCCCCGGGGAGGGTGGGAAGTGTTCTCTGATAAGAAGACGGTACGGCACGCTGCAACCTGCCCGCCTCTTCGCATTCTTCATCTCTCTTCGCAGACAACCTCCTGAGCATGACGGAAGCCCTCCTCCTCGTCGACATCCAGAACGACTACTTTCCGGGCGGAGCAAAGGAACTCCCCGGAATGGACGCGGCCGCCGCAAACGCCGCCGGCCTCCTTGCCGCGTTCCGGGAATCCGGCCGCCCGGTCTTCTTCGTCCGCCACGTCGCCACGCGGTCCGAGGCGACGTTCTTCCTTCCCGGAACGCCGGGTGCGGAGATCCACGGCAGCGTTCGCCCGCTGTCCCGGGAGCAGGTCGTCGAGAAGAACCGGCCGAACAGTTTCCCCGGCACCAACCTCGCCGCGCTCCTCGCGGCGGAGGGAGTGACTGAGCTCGTGATCTGCGGCGCGATGAGCCAGATGTGCATCGACGCCACGACCCGCGCCGCTCGCGACCTCGGCTACGCCTGCACGGTGATCGCCGATGCCTGCGCCGCCTGCGATCTGACCTTCGGCGGGGTCGCGGTGCCGGCCGGGATGGTGCACGCCTCGTTCATGGCGGCGCTCGACGGGACCTACGCCCGGGTGACGACGGCCGGGGAGTACCTCCGCCGCCCGGCGCGGTGACGGCCGCTCCTACGGCCGGATCGACACTTTTATCCAGCCTCTGCTGTAATCCCCTGCATACAGGAGTTTTGATTTCCATGAAAGTCCTCGGATTGAATGCAAGCCCCCGGGGGGATGAGAGCAGGACGCTGCGCCTCGTGAAAGCCGTTCTCGCAGGTGCCCGGGAGGAAGGGGCGGAGACGAAGCTCGTCGACCTCTACACGCTCCGGATCGAGTACTGCACCGCGTGCGGTGCCTGTTACGCGACCGGCGACTGCAGCCTGAACGACGACTTCCCTGACCTCTTCAACGATATGCTCGACGCCGACGGGATCGTCCTCGGCTCGCCGAACTACATCGACTCGGTCACCGCCCCCTTAAAGGCGGTCTTCGACCGCATGGCCGACGCCGTCCACTGCCAGATGCTCACCGGCAAGTTCGGCTGCTCCGTCTGCACCGCGGGCGGGAGCGGTCAGGACGATGTCGTCGCCTACATGAACCACGCCCTGACCAACTTCGGGGCGACTGCGGTCGGCGGGGTCGGCGTCGCCGTAGGGGATCCGACCGCGCTCGAACGGGCCGAGAACGAGGCGTTCGCGCTCGGGAAGAAGCTCGCCGAGTCGATCCGGGAAGAGCACCGGTACCCCGAGCAGGAGGAGATCCACCGGCAACGGCGGGACTACTTCCGCCAGCTCATCACGGCAAACCGCGACCTCTGGCGCCACGAGTACGACTGGTACGTCACGATGGGCTGGATCAAGGAGGAGTGACGCAGTAGCGGCCGGGCGGGGCCCTCTACGAGTCTTCTTTTTACCGATAAACAGCGGCGCAGAGACCTGTACAAAGCCCGGCTGCATCAAGGTCACCCCGGTCCTCTTCGGCGACGCCACCGAGGACGGCAGGGTCAACCAGGCCGACACCCTCCTCGTCCTCCAGGAGGTCATGGGCCTCAAACAGAAGCCCGAAGCCGGCACCGATACGTTCCAGAAGACCGATCTTCACACAAACGGCGCGATCGAGGTCGGCGACGCCCTCTTCACCGCCCGGTACAACGTCGGCCTCCGGGAAGTCTGGTTCGAGACGCTCTGACGGTCATCAGCGGGAGGCACACCCATTCTTCTGGACAGACTATCCTTTACAGCCTTCAATCTCCGAAGGGTTTGCCAAAGGAGAGTTCTTCAGGAAGAATTACTGAGATACAGAGACCGACGTGATACCAACAGCTGCCGGCGAAAGAAAATAGGGTTGTCGAATAGGGAAAAGGTGTTACCAACCTCCTCTCCATCCAGGAGCCGTACGTGCGCCTATTCAGCGCAGCTCGCGCATTCCACTACCCTATTAAAGTGGCAACAGTGCGTTGCCTTTGCAATCCGGGTCTGTAGCCTGTTAACAGTTCCTAGTTAGTATGCTTCTCGCTGTTCGGCGTCGTTGAATGACATACTTTCACAGGTATACCTCCCTTCTCGGCTGTGGAACACCGGGAGTAAGTCTTGCACCTTTCAGGTCAGGACAGGTGTTCCTATCCTGCCCATTACCGGCAGGCATTCGCTTTATACTCCCACCTCTTTCGACTTGCTCCCGGATGCGAGGTCCTCTGACCCGGTCGCTCATCGTCGAGGCGTACCGGCGGGCCGCGGCCAGCGAACAGAGGGAGGATGTCGCCACATCGGTCCATTATAATCTTGCAAGAGGCGTCGCCGCGATGGCGGTTCGCGTAGCGGAAGAGCGGGGGATCCCGCGGGTGGCGCTTTGGGGCGGGGCGGCGTATAACCGAGCAATCCGGGAGACAGTTCTTGGTGAGGTCCGCGCCGCCGGGCTGGAGGTGGTTGTGAACCGGGAGTATCCCCTTGGGGACGGGTGCATCAGTTTCGGGCAGGTGGTGTACGGGGGGAGCGTGGAGGAGTAAGGGGAAAAGCGGCGCGAGCTGCAGGATCAGTTCCTGCAGTCTCTGCACGCCGGGGCGAGGGCGGCAAAACGGGCGAGGTGAAACATCTCAGTTGTCGCGGACGTCCGGGCCTCCTGGGTCGTGATATCCGTCTGCAATCTTCGTCCAATCCCGGGTTTACAGTACCACCATAAAACCGCTTCTTTCACGATTCTAGTCCAAACATTTGGCGTTGATCCGACAATCTCCGACAATGATTCCTCAATTGTTCCCCAATTAATACATCATGATGTCGAAGAGTTGGTGCTTATCTTGCAGTACAATTCCATTGATTTGAGATTATTTCCCGGATCTTTCCCGACCAAGCACCCATTTTCGCGCCCCTTGCCTTCCAGGCGGCCATGATCATTCCCTTCTTTCCGCCACTCCTTCAGAAGGGACTTGATGAACTGGTGCTTCTGGTCTGTGCATCTCGCCATCTCTTTCCATACAGGGCGCCAGACCGCCTCTCGGCACAGGCATATCCCGGAACAATTCCGGGCAGAATAATTCCCGGAGAAATTGGCGAGGATTACCTGCAATACCCGGAGTAATCCGACTGGCTGGTTTGTCGAAGACGAAGGGGGAAGGGACAGCCGCAGGGAGCCCCGGGACCGGCGGGCGGCGCGCACAGAGGTGGGAAAAACACATCTGCTGGCCGGCAGAGTGAGCGCGCGCAGATTCAGCGGTATTCGCAACCGGCTACGGCTGTTCCCCCTCAGCGGCCGTTATGCGGCTGAGAGATTGGCATGAAAGACTGATATGCTTGATATGAGGCGCAGAATGTTTCTCCGGCCCGAAATGGATTCAAAAGAAACGTGCGGGGAGCGTAGTTATCGCACATTTTTTTCGTCAGGTTTATAAACAAGAGGAATAGACAAATACCTTGCCGTAAATGAGTCTTGAACGGCATTGGTTGAGAAAATGCTGACTTGAACGGCATTTGTTGAGAAGATGCTGATAGGAAATGGTTGTAAGGAAACTGATTGACTATGACACAAGTACTGCATGAACGAACGATCAGGCTGATCCCGATCCTGATGCTGCTCACAGCAGTCGCTGTGGTGGTGCCGGCAATGGCAGTGCCGCCAAGCTATGAGAGCGTTGAGCTGATTGAGATCGGTGAAACTTCGTTTGATGTCCGCCTGACGTTCAACGAGAGTGTTGCATGGGCAAGTGAATTAGGCGATACCCACCTAGAAGTAATGGTTGGGCCTGATGGTGCGGGGACATCTCGCGAAATCGACGCCGTTCCACTGAGGCCAATGAAGGCGAGCGCACCAACGATGGATGTGACAGTGCCAGGTGGTCTCGATGAATACGATCGGGTTACTGTTATCCTCACAAATGCGGGAGCAACCACGGTGTACGGTCTCGATGATAATGGGAACAAATGGTATCCCGATCCTGTTGGACACTTCTTCAACTATGTCCTCCCCCCGGAGTTCGTTAACGCAACAACGAACGAAGATGGGAACGAGATCATCATCGAGTTCGACAAGATGATGGACGATCCCGTGGGCAAACACGATGAGTTCAACTTCACCATCAATGATGAAAAGTTCAACTTTACTGAGGCCTCCTGGGTTTTTGACGACTACCAGAAGATCGTGCTCACCTGCGATGAAGACATCTCATTTGGTGACGTCGTCAATGTAAACTACAGGAAAGGCACTGTAACCTCAGATAACGGTGACGGCAAGCTTCAGGACTTTACCGACATGAAGGTGTATAACCTCGTCCCGGAGCCGCCGGTGGCCTTGTATGCCAATACCACCACAGACGGGAGTGCTGTCAACATCACCTTCAACATGGAGATGAACGCGCCCACTGATAAGGATCAGTTCACGCTCTTCGTCAACGACGTCAAGAGAGGCTTCAGAAGTGCCGCACTCAGTGCCGACAACCTGAACTTCTCGCTTGAAGTCGAGGGCGAGGCCCTGATAGCAGCAGGGGATATCGTCAACGTGAGTTACACCAGGGGCGACGTCACATCTCAGGATAATGGTAAGCTTGCATCCTTTGAAAACCTGACGGCCGAGAACAACGTGCCGGCTTCACCCGAAGTTTTCGCCGCAAAGACGAACACGGGTGGCGACCAGGTCCTCGTCACGTTCGACAAGGAGATGGCCGACCCTGAGGGCAAACAGGGTCAGTTCAAGTACCGTGTGAACGGCGGGGATGAATTCGATTTCTGGCAGATCGCCCTTCAGGATGACAGTAAAACATTAGTTCTTAATGCTTACCAGTCATTTGAGTCCAGCGACACCGTCACCCTGACCTATGGCAGAGGCGATGTCCGGTCTGCCGACCACGGCGTGCTGTTGAACTTCACGAACATCTCGGTCGAGAACGTGATGGCGCCCGAATTGGTTCAGATCGATTCGATCACCAACGAGGGCGCGGCTTCCAAGACGGTCACCCTGAACTTCAGTAAACCCGTCTGGTGGGAATCGCCTCTGCGTGATGGCCCAAGTAATGCTATTGTAGTCCGGGTCGGTGGGGACACCCGTGTGGCCACAGAGATCGGACCACGTAATTACGAGGATGCATCGAATCTACTTGATGTGACGTTCTCCGGCCCGGTTATCGGCGATGGCCAGACGGTTTACGTAGAGATAACAGGATGTGGAGCGCAGAAGATCAAGGAGACCAGCTCGGAAAACAACACAATGAGCGGATGGGATTCGGCCTCGATAAGATACGTCCTCCCCCCGACGTTCTGTGAGCAGGATCCGATCCAGTTCAAGCCCGAGTGTGGCGGAACCAACATCGAACTGCACTTCGATAAGTATGTCAGCTGGGAGAACACCCTCAACGACACCCATATCACCGTAACGGTCGATGGAGAACCGGTTGAGTTCGCTGATGTCGCTCCGAATTGGTGGTCGCAGCAGATGATGACCCTGGTGTTATCCAAACCTATCACTGAGGATGGACAGGAAGTCATCATCACGATCACTGAGCTGGGAGCTGCCGAGATCAAGGAGACGACCCAATATGTTCCGATGGCCGGCAAAGCATCAGTGAAGGCGATCTACGCCGCACCGCCGGAGTTTGAGAAGATCCTGGTAACGGATGCAGAGATGGGCAATGTCACGCTCTACTTCAGCAAGCCCGTCTTTGCTAAGGAGACATTATACAAGAACTCTGATATTAAGGCGATGATCAACGGAGAATACCGGGACATTGCCGCCATTACGCCTGCCTACTCCAGCGAAGACGCAGCAGACACGATGGTTGTAAAACTTGCCGGTGCGATGGTCACAGAAGGGCAGGTAGTGGAGATCTCGATCACCGCTTCGGGTGCTGGAAAGATCAGAGAGACAGTCGGCGAAGTGCAGATGCTCGGCGGCAACACGCGAAGCGTGACCCATACCGCGGAGACTGCGCCGGTGTTCGTCAAGGCGTGGACAAACGAGTTTGGTAACGCCATCATCGTCGAGTTCGACAGGGACATGGCCGGCACCGACCAGTGGGACCGGTTCAAGTTCGTGGTGAACGACGGCGAAGAGAAGAACTTCGTCGAGTGGAACTGCGGAGTAGATGGCGACAACAAGAAGAGGATCGTCCTTGGTATCGTTGAAGATGACACCATCAGAGCCGGCGACACCGTCAACCTCACCTACACCCCGGGCAGCGTTGCGGCTGAAGACGGCGGACTCCTCGCAGCCTTCGACGAGCGTATCGAGAACAAGAAGCGCCCAATCCTGACCGAGATCACCATCACGAAGGTTGCGGGCGATGGAAACGAGATTGAACTCCTGTTCGACGAACCGGTCTCCTGGAGCCAGGTGCTCAAGGGCGGTGTCGACATAACGGCGACGGTCGCAGGCGGTGCCCGCGAGGTCGTCGATATCGAGAACCGTAGTGTGGAGAATGCAAGCGACGTGCTCACCGTGACCGTGAAGGGAGCGGAGATCACTGAAGGTCAGTCCGTTGCCATAACCGTCACGAAGAGCGGTGCCGACAAGATCACCTGCGAAGGCAAAGCATTGATCGAGTGCACCACCTCCACGCAGTACAAGGTGTACCACGGCGCCCCGTACATCACGGACCTGATAGTTTTCGACCACGTTGAAAAACAGGTCGTCCTGATCTTCTCGCAACCGGTGGTGTGGGATGAACTCGTCAACGGGACACACATCACCGTAGAGGTCGACGGGGAGACCCGGAGGGTCTACAAGGTTGGAGAAGATGCCGGGTATGGGATGTTTATCGGATTTGATGGGGATATCCTCAAAGTCGGCCAGAAGATCGTCGTGACGATCACCGAAGAAGGAGCTGAAGCCATATCATTGTATGATGGTACGCCACTGGCTCCGCCGTACGTGACTGAGACGACATACACAAAGACCGACGGCCCGGTCATCGAGACGGTCGAGACGAACGAGTACGGCAACCTGGTGTACATCATCTTCGACAAGGCCCTGGAGAGTTGTTCTCCCTATGGGTTCGAGATGTACGTCGATGGCGGATGGAGCCCGGTAAGGTTCCAGGATGCCTGGCTTGAGAACGACGGCAGGACGCTCGTACTCGAGGCCAATAACGGTTATTATGAATGGACACAGGTGATCAAGCAGGACAACGAACTTGCCATCTCGTATTCAGGGTTTATCTACTCCGAAGATGGAGGTATACTTACCCAATTCGAGAAGCACCCCGTTGAGAACAAGGTCACGAAAGCCTTCGACCAGATCCAACCTCTGAACGACGGCTGGACCCTCGTCTCCACAGGCCGGTGGGTCGACTCGACCGCTTCGGAGTTTGTGAACGCTGACCTCGTATACAAGTACGATGCAGCAACCGGCACCTTCTCCTCAGCGACCGTGAGCGACGTCAAACCCGTCGAGGCGCTCTATGTCAAGAGCACCGGACCCGGCTGGTTTGCAGCAAACTTCGCCGACTTCCAGCCGCTCAGCACAAAAACGCTCTACGCGGGCTGGAACCTGATCAGTGTCGGAACCAACGATGATGCCAAGGCACTCCTCTCGCCGCTCCGGTACATCCAGGTCGGACAGGTGGAGGGAGCGGGTATCACGACACTCGTCAGCCAGGGCGCACTCAACAGAATGACCGGAGACTGGTATCTCCCGACCCTGACATATGAGGACTGGGAAGAACTGGAATACCAGGGGATGATGAGCCCGTTCGACGGCTACTGGATCTACATGAACGGGGGCAAGGACTTCGGTGTACTCCCCGGTGAATGGGGCGACATTCCCCACCAAGTCTGAAACGGGCGGCTCCTCCGCCCCATTTTATTTCAAGGGAGTGTGAACAGATGAGACTATCACCATTTATCATCGCAGCCTTGCTGGTTCTGGCCGTCTCCGCGGCAACCCCTGCTGCCATGGCCTTCCCCGTCCTTCCCCACGCGTTCTGCGGCGATGTCGAGGTGAACGGGGTTTCTGCACCGGACGGGACACCCGTCTCGGCCATGGTCAGCGAAGGCACGCTCAACCCCGGGGAGCAAAACCCCGTCCTGACGGTCGGGGGGAGTTACGGCAAGGGAGACGCCCTTCCCCTCCTTGTCCAGGGGACTGACATCCCTGATGGGGCAATTGTCAGTTTTTACGTATTCGGTGTCAAGACAGACCAGACAGCAATTTTCAGGGCTGGCGGGGGACCGACAGTCGTTAACCTCTCGATCATCTGGGAACCTGTCCCGCCGGAGATCACCTCGGTGACCTACAACCCGGATGCAAACACAGGCCACCGCGAACTCTTCGCGTGCGAACCAAACACCATCCAGGTGAACGTGAGCAACAACTTCAGCCTCCCCGCAGAGGACCTGAATGTCAGGCTCCGTATCGGAACGACGTATGATCAGTCCATCTCTGTCCCGGAGATTCTGCCGTTTGAGTATGCCCTCGTAAACTTCACCGGGTATACGCCAGATGCCGCAGGGAATGTCGAGGTCATCGCCACGCTTGACAACGGCACAGAGATCCAGGAGTACAAAGAAACCGCCATCATCTACTACAACGGCTACAAGGGCAAACGCTGGACAGGCGGGGTCGACCTTCTGACTTCCGTGACCCATACCGGCCGCATTAACGCTGTTTACTCGACCGGCGATGCCGCATACGCCGGCAATGGCTGGACCGACGAGACAGTCAGGTGGACGGCAGAGAACCTCACCATACCGGCGGGGGCGACAATCCAGTCAGCCACGCTCTACCAGGGATATACCTGGAACAAGATGGGGACCGAACCTGCACCACAGATGATCCTCAATAATGTGGCCATTTCGCCGTCAGCAACCTATACCGACAGGAAAGGGTATGGCGGATACAACTACCCCGGCGGGCTTCTTGTCTATGACGTGACCGGCAGTTTCTGCTCTTCCGGAAACACGCTCTGCATCATCGCTGAGGACGGTGCTGACTACGCGATCTACGGAAGTTACCTGATCGTCGTCTATGAACATTCCGGGGAGTCCGAGAAGGCAATCCGGGTGAACAACGGGTATGACATCCTCCAGTCAAACCCTGGCTACTGTACAGACGACGCAGAAGCAACTGCATACGCACCGTTTACCGGATTAGATCCCGAACAGGTGAGTGATGCAACCGCAGTGGCCGTCATCAACGGTCGCCCGGTTGAAGGAAAAAGCGCTTTCCTCTTCAATGGAAAGGAATACCCCGGTTTCTGGGCAGCACACGAGAAAAATCTGGATCCACAGGTCAGCTTCTCTGTCTACAACGTGGCTGATGTGTTGAGAGATGGAGAGAACGAAGCGGGTATACGAAGCGTTCGTTCCGGGGCATCCGGCGACTCGATTCAGGCCGTCAGCGTGATACTGATCGCCGAACTGGTCACCATCCCACCAGCACCGGTCGCCAACTTCACCGCGGCACCCACGAACGGGGTAACGCCCCTCACCGTTCAGTTCACCGACCATTCGACCGATGCAACGTCGCTGCTCTGGGAGTTTGGTGACGGTGCAACCTCGACTGAGCAGAATCCGGTCCACACGTTTGCGGCCCGGACATCCGGAAGAAACCACTTCACCGTCTCTCTCACGGCAACGAACATGGCCGGCTCCGACATACTGGTCAGGAGAGACTACGTCGCGGTCGATCCGCCGAAGAAGACGGAAGACATCACTAACAAGATCAACCAGACGACAAGAGAGGCAAACGAGACGATCACCCTCACCTATGAGGGGAGCGCCAGTGTCACCGTCCCTGAAGGAACGGTTGCTCTGGTGAACAATCAGCCGATTTCAAACCTCTCCATCAGCCTTGCTCCAATCAGCACCGTTCCCGAGCCGCCGGTGGGCGCGATGATTGCTACAGGAGACAAAGTGTTCGTCTTTGAACCGGAAGGAGCGACGTTCAACCCGGCAATCCCGGTGACCGTCACCTTCACAGCTGAAGAATGGGCACTCCTCTATGGAGAGGGGAATGACACCCTGTTGCGGCGCTTCGACACGACCCTGAACGCCTGGGAACCCCTTGCAAATCAGACCGTCGATGAAGAAGCACGCACCATCACCGGATGGACGACGAAGTTCAGCACCTTTGCCCCGATCACCATCGCCAGGCCGGTCGCTAACTTCACCGCAGCACCCACATCCGGGAACCAACCGGTAACGGTACAATTCGCCGATCACTCAACGAACGCACCGACATCGTGGCTCTGGAACTTTGGTGACGGTGCAACCTCGGCCGAGCAGAATCCGATCCACACGTATGGTACTGTCGGAACCTATACTGTCAACCTGACAGTAACAAATGCTGCCGGTTCCGATACAAAGACCCGCGCAAACTACATCACCGTTAGCCAGGGCGGCGGCGGTGGAGGCGGCGGAGGAGGCGGCGGAGGCAGCGCCCTCCCGACAGAAAAGACGGTCGGGTCCGCTTCACTCCAGACCAGCTCGGCCGGCCAGCTCCTGATGTCATACATCGTGGAATCGGCGTCAAAAGAGGCGAAACTCTCCCTCGGCAAGGGCGTGTACGCACTCGATAAGGACGGAAAGCCGCTTGGAAAAATCTCAATCGACGATCTTGCCGCGGCCAGCGTCCCGGCAGTCCCTTCCGGCGCGACCTTCTCGTTTGCCGGACACGCGGTGACCTGCTCACCCGCGGGTGCGACGTTCTCGCCGTCTGCGAGACTGGCATTTGAATTTACCGAGGTGCAGTGGAACGCGATCATGGCAGAAGCAGATCAAGACACGTCCCGTATTACCGTGAAATGGTACAACCCGATTTCAAAGGCATGGGAGAACGTCCCGGCATCGGTGAACAAAGATGCGCGGACAGTTTCTGCGACGATCAAACATTTCAGCATCTTTGGTGTCTTCATCGACTCCAAAGCATCTGTTGCAACTCCGGTCGACACAACGCCCACTGCAACAACACCCGGGGGGGCAGCAGCAGCACCAGCAACGCCGACAACACCGGCAACGCCTGCGCCAACCGGGGAGTTCCCCTGGACGTACGTGATCATCGGTGCCATCGTCATCCTCCTGATCGCAGGTGGAGCGTACTACTACACTAAAAAACCCTAAAACCCTTTTTTCCCGATGAACCCGGTGTATCATGACAATTGTGCTAAAATTCCATGATTCGCCTGATTTCCAGGGAAAAAGATTAATCGGAGTGTGAATTGAATGCAGATATCACGATTCAACATCGTCGCCCTGCTGATCCTTACGATGGCAGCGCTTGTTTCAGCCGTTTCGGCAATCCCCGTTCTACCCCATGCCTTCAGTGGCGACGTCGTGGTGAACGGGGTGCCCGCACCCGACGGGACAACAATTTCAGCCACGGTCAGCGAAGGCACGCTCAGCCCCGGGGAGCAAAACCCCGTCCTGACAGTCGGGGGGAGTTACGGCAAGGGAGACACCCTTCCCCTCCTTGTCCAGGGAGAGATCCCGGATGGGGCGACCATCACCTTCCATGTCAATGGCGTTTCCACCGGCACGACCGCGGTCTTTGAAACAGGAGGTGGTCCCACTGTTGTCCACCTCTCGGTTGTGACCGGTGCAACCCCGCTTCCGACCCGGACCCCTGCCCAGGTGAGTTCGGGCGGTGGCGGTGATGACGCCACCACGGCACCAACGGAGGTTCCGAAGGGGACGGTTACCCCTGAAGCGACCGAACCGGGAGATGAGTCCGCGATACGCGAAACACCGGCATCTCCTGCCGCAACAACACCTGTTACGGCAGGAACATCTCCTGAACGGACACAAGCGGCAGCTCAGACCACAGTACCCAGGGAGACCCCGCTCGTCTATGCACCCATTGCATCGATAGCAGGCGGGATACTCATATTCGCGTGGACGAGGCGGCAGTGAGACCATCCATTTTTTCCTGACGGTTCGGCTGTGCAAAGAGGCTTTCCCGCCCTACCCACCTCCCCGATGGAGAATATGCATCTGGTATGATGTGATTGACATGATACGAAGAAAAGCAGTTGTTCTTGCTACACTCTGTGTGTTGATGACACTGGTATCATCGGCAGCAGCAACGGAAGGGTACCCGGCCGGTGATCTTTATACCCCGATACTACAATGGGGATCAGAGGGGTCCGGCAACGGGCAATTCGTCTCCCCATCCGGGATCGCACTGGACGGATCCGGTAACGTCTATGTCACCGACAGAGGCAACAACCGCCTCCAGGTCTTTACCGGGACCGGGGAGTTTGTGAGAGCCTGGGGGGTGGAAGGAACCGGTAACGGAGAATTCCGTGGGCCCCGAGGTGTTGTGGTGGACAGAGATAACTTTGTTTATGTGGTGGATAACCGGAATAACCGCATACAAAAGTTCACAAGCACGGGTAGTTACAGCGGGGAATGGGGAGATAGCGGTAGCGGTGAGGGGGAGTTCGGCGGCCCACATAGTATTGCAGTGGACAGATCCGGCATCGTCTATGTCGTCGATACGGGAAATAACCGTGTGCAGGCCTTCACAAACACCGGCAGTTTCACCAGGGCATGGGGGAGCATGGGCACAAGCAACGGGCAGTTTCAGTTCCCGCTCAGCATTGCAGTTGACGATGACGGCGATATCTATGTCGCGGATTCGAGCAATTTTCGGATCCAGAAGTTCAATACCACCGGTGGTTTCCTGATGAAGTGGACGATCTCCGGCGAGGGTATACAACACCCTTATGGCATCGCTGTAGATGAGAGAAACGTCTATCTTGCAGATTATGATAACGATCAGATCAGGATCTTTGGCAGTAGCGGAGAACCTCCAAAAAAATGGGGTTCATCCGGCTCCGGCATCGGAGAGTTCAACAGACCTTCAGGCATCGCGGTTGATGCCGCCGGGAACGTCTATGTGGTAGACGAACAGAACCACCGGATCCAGAAATTCGCACCAGTTGCCCTGGCTGCAGACTTCTCAGCGGATAAAAAGGGTGGTGCCGCCCCGCTTACAGTAACGTTCAACGACACCTCAACCGGTGGTCCGACCTCTTGGTCGTGGACCTTCGGGGACGGCGGTACCAGCGACCAGCAGCACCCGACCCACACCTACACGGCGGCGGGCACCTACACCGTGAACCTCACGGTTAGCAACAGTGACAGCTCCGACACCCTCTCGAGACCGGGCTACATCACCGTCACCCGCGTCAAGGGCGACTTCGACGGCGACGGCATCGTCAACATCGGTGATGTTGCAAAGGTGGCCTACATGGTCGTCGGGAAGACCCCGGCCGACCCTGACGCCGACTTCAACGAGAACGATGCGGTCGATATCGGCGACGCGGCGAAGATCGCCTACCACTTCGTCGGGAAGATAGGGGAACTCTAACCCCTGATCCACCCCGACCGGATCTCCCCCTCAAAAACAGACACGTCTGCGTATCGGGGAGGAACGGTGCGGATCCCGGAGTGAACGCTCAGAGAAACTTCCGGAAGAAACGCATTCAAAGATCTGATGGCCAGCAAACCGCCGGCGAAAGAAAAAAGGTTTAGCCGAAGAGGGCGCCGAGACCGGCCATGCCGCTCTCTTCTTCCTCTTCCTTCTTGGACTCTTCCTCGGGCTCCTCCGCGGGTGCGGGTGCAGCGGCTGCAGGGGCGGCGGCTGCGGGTGCAGCGGCGACCGGGGCGACGGCGGCCTTGCTGATGGCCTCCTCGATGTTCACGTCCTCGAGTGCGGCGACAAGGGCCTTCACGCGGGCATCCTGAACGGCGACACCGGCCGCGTTCAGGACAGCAGTCACATTCTCTTCAGTTACATCTTTGCCTGCGTTGTGCAGGAGCAGTGCAGCGTAGATATACTCCATAGTTCATTCACCTTTGATTGTCTGATAAAGTATTAGCCGAAGAGGGCACCGAGACCGGCCATGCCGCTCTCTTCCTCCTCTCCCTTCTTCTCCTCTTCCGTCTCCTCTTCCTCGGGCTTTGCTTCGGCCGCCGCCGGGGCTGCAGCAGGGGCTGCAGCGGTTGCGGCCGAGGCGGCCTTCAGGGTCGCCTCGTCGAGTTCGAACCCGTGGCCCTGCGCCGCGAGCGCGACGACCAGCATCTCCCGCTGTGCCCGTCCGATGATCAGGTCGACGACACCCTTCTCGTAGATGGCCGCCTCGACGCCCACGTTCCGGGCTTCGCGAACCGCCCTGCCGATGATCGCGCTGATCGTCAGCGGGGTCGGGATGACGGCGTTGACCGAGAGGTTGAACGCCTGCTGGGCAGCAAGCACGAGGTTGTTCGCGTAGGCCTCTTCATCGATAGCGAGGAGGTCCGGCGTGAAGATGGTGTTCCTGTAGTATGCGGCCTGCAGGACGAGACCAACGTCCATCGGCTTGATACCGAGTTTCACGAGCGCGTCGGCAACCTTCTTGTTGATGACCTCGCCCTTCTTCACGACGGTCTTCGTCTCACGGATCTTGACCTTTCCGCCCTCGATGGCTGCGGGAATGCCCACCTGCTGGAGCTCGCCCACGATGGGGCCTGGCTTGAAGGTGGTCGGACCCTTGGGGACGACGATATCCTCGGGAGCCGTCTCGCCGGGCTTCGCCGCCATCTTGGTCTTCGTCTTCTCCAGCAGCTTGAAGAGTTTGAACGGATTCTCGTTCGTGAAGATCAGGGCACTCTGGCCCTCGGCGTGATCCTTCAGACCGCCGACGTTGCCGCCGAGTTCGGTGAGGGCGTGCTCGATCAGCGTGTTCCGGGCCATTTTCACCCTCGCCGTTCCGCGGAGGTTCCTCCGGATGTGCTGGACCTGCGAGGCGGGAATGCCGTACATGTCCACAACGCCGACGAGCGTGTGCTCCTCGACACCACGCTTGATCTCGTCTACCTCTTCCTTCTTCCACCTGGGCAGGTGGTGCGTATAGAGTGCCATCAGATCACCCTCACTGCCGGCCCCATGGTCGTCTTCACGTAGACCGAGTGGATGTTCAGTGCCCCGCTCTCGAGAACCGACTCGACCCTCCGGAGGACCGCATCGATATTCTCAGCGATCTCCGCGGGATCCATCCCGGCCGAGCCGACCTTCGCGTGGAAGACCTTCTTGTCCTTCGTCCGGATCTTGACGGAACTCCTCAGACGCTGGACGATGGGCCGGATATCCATGCCCTGCGGGACCGGCATCGGCATCCGTCCGCGCGGGCCGAGCCTGACACCGAGATAGCGGCCGACGAGAGGCATCATGGCCGTCTCGGCAAGG
>Ga0123334_1002551_pt1 | contig 20875 bp, 19 predicted proteins | sample BiotimSIPDNA_FD_89706 | JGI IMG/M metagenome (GOLD analysis project Ga0123334, IMG submission 89706) | Anaerobic biogas reactor microbial communites from Washington, USA - Biogas_R1 time_0 SIP DNA | ecosystem: Engineered > Bioreactor > Anaerobic > Unclassified | place: Washington, USA... | reverse complement strand
TATATCCGCCAGAACCCCAGCAACGGCAAATATCTGCTGGGGGTGTCGGCCTTTGTGCTGGGCAGCAATGTGGTGGGCATCAATGTCATGGTGGATGCGGCGCTGCCCCGCATTGCGGAACTGGCCAGCAAATACCAGGCCACCTCCCACGTTGCCACCCTGCGCAATGGGCGCCTGCTTTGCGTGGAAAAGGTGGAATCTCCCTTTATAAAAATCGATACCCCCGCCCGGGGCGAACAGCATGAATTGCAGGTAACCAGTTTGGGGAAGTGTCTCCTGGCTTTTTCCTCTCCACAAGTGCTGGAAGGTCTGTTAAAGAGCATTACCTACCGCGCCATAACCCCCAACAGCATCACCGATGAGGAAGAATTGCTGGAGGAGTTGCAACGCGTGCGCAAACAAGGCTATGCCCTTGACCGGTCTGAATCCAGCAAAGGCTAGTTTTGCTTTGGCTCCCCTATCTTTGCCAAGGACGGCAGCCTGCTGGCCGCCATCTCCGTCGCCCTGTACGCCAGCAGCATGCCCGACAACGCAGCCTCCATCATCACGGATGTAAAGCAGGCCGCCGATGAAATCAGCAAGCATGTTGCCCTGACCAGTTAAGCATCAGGCATATCTTTGGGGCAAACTCAAAAGCATATGGAATATAAAAAGCCTTGCAACAGATGTTTACAAGGCTTTTTGCTTGGTGCGGTCGACGAGACTTGAATTAGTTGCTTAGCGTTTTTTGCGTTTTTTACGTGTTTTCCCGTCCATTCTTATCCATGATTTTCAAGGGATTTCGTGCATCCTTTCTCTATCAGTCCTTAGCGTTCCTTGAGCGTAATGGGTCAGTTAATGGGTCAAAACGTGCGATTTGCAAAAGGCGTTTAAAATATAAATATGCGTGATTTCAAAGCATGTATGCAGAGAGGGGACTTTGACTATGAACAAAAAGAATAGGCGCGGAAGGCCGCCAGCGTTTCACGACGAAGATATAAAGCACTATATCAAAGGCAGGCCATGGGTAAATAGGCGAACAGCAGTTAACCACTTTTATGGATTTAAAGCGTTGGGCGCACTAAAGGGCATGGAAGGCATAGAGTACCTGGTCATTCACAACCCTGCCAAGCCAGAGTTGAACCATGCAAGGCAATCCATTTTAACCGAACTGGGACGCTTACAAGACCCGGAAGAAATGCGAAAGATAGCCCGCCTCATTTGCGACCAAGAAGCAGCTGGGGACAACCGCACAACCAAGGAATGGGCGGCTGTTATTAGAAAGGCAAGGATAAGGGCCGAAGCCAAAATAAAGGAAACCGTTTCCGAAAATTTAGATTGCTAATGCGTCAGGATTTTGATAGTATTTTATATAGCCTATATCTCTAACGGAAAACTAATCATCTAACCCAAAATTAAGGAGGTATAAGGGCATGAGCGAATACTACGAACTAAGCAAGGCGCTATTGGAATGGGACGGGGTAAGCCCAATGACGCCGATCAACTGGGAGGAGGAATTTCCCTGTCCAGCATGCGGTAACCTCATGATCGGGGCTATCGATATGTGGGAAATATGCGATGTTTGCGGATGGGAGGACGACCCTGTACAGAAAGCCTACCCGGATTATCCTGTGGGGGCTAATGAGGTATCACTAAACGAGGCAAAGGCAAATTATGCTTTATGCGGATTTGCCGAACCGGGACGACACAAAAAAGAGATACAAGCGCTGATCAACGCAGGGAAACTAAAGCCTAAATTTGACTATGATTGCGAGGTGTGCGGTGGTAAAATGCCAGGATACCTCAACAGGTGGGAAGATTGCCCAACCTGCGGATGGTTTGCGAACTATGCCGATCACGGGATAATGCCCGAAAATGTAACCGAATGGGGAACGCTGGAGGAGGCAAAAGAACGCTACCGCCTTACAGGAAGCGCAGACCCGAATAAAAATAGCGTTTAAACGGGCATAACGCAAGGAAACCATAGGGCAACGCACCACAAGGGCCAGAAAGGCCCTTTTTTCGTGAACTAATGGCAACGGTGTTACAACCAAAAACCAAAAGAGAACCAAAGAAACCGTAGCGATTTAACTTCTGGCAGAGTTCTGCCAAATGTCGAGACCAGAAAAGAAATAGCCGCCATCGAGCGAAAGAAAATCAAAAAGGCGGACAGGGCGGTGTTTTGCTTCCGCAGAATTCTGCAAAAGCAATCGATGCGCGAAAAGAAATAGCTGCCATCATCGGAGTATTACATAAGGTAAAAGCTGGCGAAATGTCGTCAAAGCTACCAACTGCGCAAGGCTCAAGAAAGGATGTAACTTCGTCAACGCGCATTGACGAAGTTACAAAGCAAGGACGGATTTAACCTCGTCCCTACGTGAGGACGAGGTTATAACAAAACAAGATGCAAAGCGTGATTTAACTTCGTTTCCACGAGGAAACGAGGTTGTTTCAAAGCAAGAAGTGCTAAATTTGGCTAAACCCGATTGTTTCAAGTGCTTCTTTCTTGATAAATACGGACATGTCACTGAAGTCATGAGACAGAATAGTGCAGATCGAATGAACGCCCTTGTCGCAGGTTTGAATCTGTAATGGATCAAACGCGATTTGTAAGCATAAAAAAGCCTTGCAACAGATGTTTACAAGGCTTTTTCAATGGTGCGGTCGACGAGACTTGAACTCGTACGGTGTTAACCACACGCCCCTCAAACGTGCGCGTATGCCGATTCCGCCACGACCGCAGGTGAAACAGCAAACGGATTATATGCCACTGGCGGGGCATTGTCAATCGTTATTTGCCCATTGACGTGGTAGGTTGGTTGTGTTAGTTTGAATCGTACATTGTTATCGCGCTGTATGTGCAGGAGGGAAATAGATGGCAAATATCTATCGTTCATTTGGGGAGTTGATCGGCCGCACGCCGCTGATGGAGCTCACCCGCATCCGGCAGGAGTTAGCGTTGCATGCCACGGTGATTGCCAAGCTGGAGGGCATGAATCCCGCCGGGTCGGTCAAGGACCGCGTGGCGCTGGCCATGATTCAGGAGGCCGAAACAAAAGGCGAGCTGAAGCACGGCGGCACCATCATCGAGCCTACCTCCGGCAACACCGGCATCGGGCTGGCGGCGGTGGGGGCCTCGCGCGGGTACAGGGTGATTCTGGTCATGCCCGATACCATGAGCCAGGAGCGCCGCCTGATGATGTCGGCCTATGGCGCGCAGCTGGTATTAACGCCGGGCAGCGAGGGCATGCAGGGCGCGATCGACCGCGCGCAGGAAATTGCCGCCCAAACGCCGGGCAGCATCATTGCCGGGCAGTTTACCAACCCAGCCAACCCGGCCGCGCATGTGCGCACCACGGGGCCGGAAATATTGATGGATACCGATGGGCAGATTGACTTTTTTGTGTCCACCGTGGGCACGGGCGGCACGCTGACAGGCGCGGGGCGATACTTAAAGCAGCATATTCCCGGCCTCAAGGTGGTAGCGGTGGAGCCGGCCGGTTCCCCGGTGCTGTCCGGGGGCCAGGCCGGGCCGCACAAAATCCAGGGCATCGGCGCGGGCTTTGTGCCCGAGGTGATGGACGCCGGGGTGATGGACGAGGTCATCGCCATTGCCGATGACGATGCCATGGCCATGGGCCGCCTCCTTATCCGTTTGGAGGGCGTATCGGCCGGCATTTCCTCCGGCGCGGCGCTGGCGGCAGCGGTGCAGCTGGCCCGGCGGCCCGAGAACGCCAGCAAACGCATCGTGGCCCTCTTGCCGGACAACGGTGACCGGTATCTGTCCACGCCGATGTTTGCCGATGCGTAGCATGCTGTATTTTAACAGGGCGGGGCAATGCCCCGCCCTCCGGCGATGACGGTGTCCACACGCGGGCGCTATGCGCTGCGCGTGATGGTGGAGTTAAGCCTGCAGCCGCGGGATACATACACCCCGCTGCGCACCATTGCACAGCGGCAGGCGATCTCCCTCAAATATCTGGAAGCCATTATGAACACGCTGTCCAAGGCCGGGTTTGTGGATGCCATGCACGGCAAGGGCGGCGGCTATCGGTTAAGCCGCGCGCCCGGAACGTACACCGTGGCCGATATCTTAGAGCTGACCGAGGTCAGTCTGTCGCCGGTCAGCTGTGTAAATGGCAGCGAACCCTGCGCCCATGCGGCGGAATGCCGCACCCGGCGGCTGTGGGCGGGGCTGGATCAGGTGATCAGCGAATACCTGCGCAGCATTACGCTGGCGGATTTGGCGGGGCCTTATGAATAACAAACCCACATTCCAATATAAGCAAAAACCCCGCATGCGCGGGGCTTTGTTTTACAGGCAATTCTATCTCGCGCCTTTATCATACGGTATGCCGCTGGCGCGGGGGGCCTGGCTGCGCTTGCTGGAGAAGGCCAGCACCACCAGGGTAGCCACAAAGGGCACCATCTTGTAGATGTCGTTGGGGATGCCCAGGCTGCGCAGCAGCGGGATGCCCGAATAGGCCGAGGCGATGGTTTTCATCAGGCCGAAGAAGAACGCCGCCAGCAAGATGCGCAAGGGCTTCCACTGGCCAAAGATCAGCACCGCCAGCGCCAAAAAGCCATAGCCGCCCACCGAGGCGTTGAAATTGGTGGAGGTGGGCACCACATACACCAGGCCGCCCAGCCCGGCCAGCGCGCCGGAAATCATCACGCCGATATAGCGCATGCGCATGACGTCGATGCCCACGCTGTCGGCAGCCTGCGGATGCTCCCCACAGGCGCGCAGGCGCAGGCCAAAGCGCGTGCGGTACAGCACGAAGGCCGAAAGCGCTAAGATGAAAAAGCCGATGTACGTGGTGATGTAGCAGTTCTGGAAAAACAGCGGGCCCAGCACCGGGATATCGCCCAAGAGGGGCACCTTTTCAATGCGAAAGGTGTTAACAAACTCAATCTGCTGGATGCCGTTGGGCTGGATGGTGCGCGCTAAGAATATGGCAGCCGCCGGCGCAATCATGTTCAGCGCCGTGCCTGAAATGGTCTGGTCGGAGCGCAGGGACACCGCCGCATACGCATGCAGCAGCGAGAACAGCAGGCCCGACACCACTGCCACCAGCACGGCCAGCAGCAGCAACCCCTGCCCGCTCATGCTGCTTTGCATCATGGCGATAAACAGCATGGAGCAGAACGCGCCTGCCACCATGATGCCCTCCAGCGCGATGTTGATGACCCCGCTGCGCTCAGAGAACATGCCGCCCAGCGCCACGATCAGCAGCGGGATGGAGAAAAACATCATCTGCTGTACAAGGAAATAAATACTATCCATCAGCGTTCCTCCTCTTGGGCGGTATCCACACGCTGGGCGCGCGCGCGGCGCAGGCGGGCAATCAAATCGCGCACCAGCAGCGAGAAGGCCGAGAAGTAGATAATCATGCCGATGATGACCTCGATGATCTCCTTCATATAGCGCAGCGTTTGCAGGTGCCCGCCGCCGACTGTGATGTGCCCGATGAACAAGCCCGTCAATATAATGCCCAGCGGGTTGGACATGGCCAGCAGCGCCACGGCAATGCCGTTAAAGCCCTGCGCGGCCAGCACCTCCTCCACATGGATGTGCATGCCGCTGGACGGTGCTAAGTACATCAGCGCGCCCGCTGCGCCGGCCAGCGCGCCGGAAATGGCCATGGACAGCACAATGGCGCGTTTTTCGTTGATGCCGGCATAGCGGCTGGCGTTGCGGTTAAGGCCGCAGGCCTTCAACTCATACCCAAAAGCAGTGCGCGACAGCACAATGTACACCACGATGGCCAGGCCGATGGCAATCAATATCCCGGCATTGACGCTGGACGCATCATGGTACCGGCCTTTCAGGATATAGAACACCTGATCCAGCCCGGCCTTGGGGATAACCGCGCTGCTGGCGACGTCCACCGTCTGGTTGCGCAGCGAATCATACAGATGGCTGTTTTTAACGATATAGTTGACGCCATACAGGCCGATATAGTTGAGCATGATGGCGGTGATGACCTCATTGACATTGCCCAAAGCCTTGAACAGGCCCACGATGGCGCCCCACAGCATGCCGGCCACCATACCCGCCAGCAGCGCCACGATCCAATGCAGCGCGCCGGGCAAAAACGTCCAGGTCACGCCCACATAGATGGCGGCGCATCCGCCCACCATCAGCTGCCCGGCCGAGCCGATATTGAACATCCCGGTTTTAAACGCAAAGCCCACCGACAAGCCGGTCAGGATCAAGGGCGTGGCATAGTACAGCACCTGACCCACGCCTTTCATGCCGTTGTTCCACCCGCCGCGCAATATGGTCAGCAGCCCGGCCCAGGCGTTGGCAGGGTTGCTGATAAACAGGATAATAAACCCTGCCAGCAGCCCGGCCGCAATGGCCAGCAGCGACGCCGAGGCGTTGGACAAGCCCTTTTTAAACCTTGTCATGGCGCTCTCCTTTCCGGCTGCCGGACATATACAGCCCCAGTTCCTGTGCGGTGGCTGTCGCCCCGGCCAGTTCCGCCACTATCTGCCCTTCAAAGATGACCAAAATGCGGTCGGCCAGCTGGAACACCTCGTCCAGCTCCAGCGACACCAGCAGCACGGCCTTGCCCTCATCGCGCACGCGCACCAATTGCTCGTGGATGTACATCATGGCGCCTACATCCAGCCCGCGCGTGGGCTGCACGGCCAGCAGCAGCTCCGGGTTGGTGTCAATCTCACGCGCTACGATGGTTTTTTGCTGGTTGCCGCCGGACATGCTGCGCACGGTGGTGTCCGCCCCCTGCGCGCTGCGGATGTCGTAGGTATCAATCAGGCGCTCGGCCTGGCTGCGCACGGCGTCAAAACGGATGAATCCATGCGCCTGCAAGGCCTCGGTATGATAGGTTTTGAGCGCTAAGTTTTCGCTTAAGTCATAGTCCAGCACCAGGCCATGGCGGTGCCTGTCCTCCGGGATATGCGCCAGCCCTAAGTCATTGCGCGTGCGGATGTCGGCATCGGTGATGTCACGGCCATTGAACGCAATGGAGCCCGCCTCAGGCGTCAGCAGGCCAGACAGTGCGTAGACCAGCTCGCTTTGGCCGTTGCCGTCAATGCCCGCGATGCAGACAATCTCACCGGCGCGCACATCAAACGTTACGTTTTTGACGGCCTTGCGACCCTGACGGCCCGGCACGGTCAGCCCCTTCACCGACAGCACAACCTCCCCCGGCGTGGCGGCGGCCTTGTTCACCTCAAAGCTGATTTTGCGCCCTACCATCATTTCGGCCATATGCTCAACGGTGGTATCGCGCACGTCCACCGTGCCCACCAGCGCGCCCTTGCGCAGCACGGTGCAGCGGTCGGCCACGCGCTTGATTTCGTTGAGTTTATGCGTGATAAACAGGATGGACTTGCCCTCCTGCGCCAGGCCTTTCATGATGCCCATCAGTTCATCAATTTCCTGCGGGGTGAGCACCGCCGTGGGCTCGTCAAAGATGAGGATTTCGTTGTCGCGGTACAGCATTTTGAGGATCTCCACCCGCTGCTGCATGCCCACGGTGATGTCCTCAATCAGCGCGTCCGGGTCAATTTGCAAGCCGTAGCGCTGCGACAGGCTGACCACACGGCTGCGCGCCTCGTCCATGCGCAGCACGCCGTGGCGCGTGCTTTCCACGCCCAGCACGATGTTTTCCAGCACGGTAAAGTTATGCACCAGTTTGAAATGCTGGTGTACCATGCCGATGCCCAGCGCGTTGGCATCGTTGGGGTTTTTGATGTGCTGCACCTGCCCGTTTTTGAATATCTGCCCGCTGTCTGCCTGATACAGCCCAAACAGGATGCTCATCAGCGTGCTTTTGCCGGCGCCGTTTTCGCCCAGCAGCGCATGGATCTCCCCGCGCCGCAGGCGCAGGGTGATGTTGTCATTGGCGCGTATGCCGGGGAAATCCTTGGTGATATCCACCATCTCAATGACGTATTTGCTCATAATGCCCCTTGATATCATCCCTTATAAAAAAGGGGCTACCCGGCGGGTAGCCCCTGAACGGTTGATTACTTGAACTCCGTCACTTTGACGTTTTCTACTGTAATTTCGTTGACGCTTGCCACGTCGGAATCCTTCTGCAGCTTCACTTCGCCGTCCACCAGCTTCTTGAAGACGGCATCATAGTCCGCCTGCGTGAAGGTGGTAAAGCGGGAGGTGGCCATGGGCAGGCCTACGCCGTCCAGCTTGGCATCCATCACCACAGCCTGGCCGCCCGGGAACTTGCCCTCATAGTACTCGCCCAGCGCCTTGACAACGGCTGCAGCCAGGCCCTTGGTGGCAGAGGTGATGACGGTCTCGCTCTCGCCGGACTGATCAACGTCCACGCCGATAACCTTGCCGTTGGCAGCCTGGGCGGCGGCCATGACGCTGTTGCCGGCACCGCCCGCGCAGGCAAAGATCACTTCGATGCCGTCCGCATACCAGGCAGCGGCAGCGTTTTGCACCTCGGGGGTGGGCAGGAAGGAATTGACATACTGGTAGTTAACCGTCAGGTCGGTCAGGCCCATTTCCTTGGCAGCGTAGTCAATGCCCTGCACAAAGCCATAGCCAAAGCGAACGACCGCAGGCACGGCCAGGCCGCCCATGAAACCTAACTTTTTGTAGCCATCCTTGACAGCGGCATAGCCGGCCAGGAAGCCTGCCTCTTCCTCTGCAAAGACGATACCCACAGCGTTCTGCTCGGTGCGGTACTTGGCGCCGCCCTCCTGCTCCCAGTTGCCGTCGTTGGGGTTGCCGTCAATCAGGATGAAGTGCACGTCTGGGTACATGTCCTGTGCGAAATAAATGGGGGCTTCAAACAGGAAGCCGGGGGTGACAACCACTTTGGCGCCGCCGTTGACAGCCTGCTCGATGTAGTCCAGATAGATCTCGGTGCTCTGCCCGGTGGGCTGATAGTAGTGGAAAGTCTTGCCGTTGGCTTCGGCGTACTGCTTGATGCCCTCCCAGGTGCCTTGGTTAAAGGACTTGTCGTCAATGGTGCCGATGTCGGTGACCATCGCGATTTCGGCGGTGCCTTCGGCGACCTTGGCAGTTTCTTCAGCCTGCTTTTTCAGCGCTTCGGCTTCCTCGGCAGCAGCAGCAGCTTCCTCAGCAGCGGTGGCAGCATCCTTCTTGGCCGTTTCCAGTTCCGCAGTCAGTGTAGTCACCTGCGCGGTCAGGTCATCCACCTGCTTTTGCAGGTCAGTCTTTTGAGACAAGAGTACGCCGCCTGCAACCAATGCCGCTATCAGCAGCACCGCAAGCAAAATCCCGGTTGATTTTTTCATGTTGGGGGTTCCCTCCTATTATTGTTTGCAGCGCACGTTTCATAACCGCACGCCTGTTACTGTTATCATACCCAGTTTGGCGGGATTCGTCAATTGCATAGAATGACAAGCCCATCAAAACCATTGTGTAGGCATCCTATCCAGTAGAATGAAACATTTTACTAAAATAGAGTGTCTGGTTTTCCGGACACTCTATTTTTGAATAAAGCTTTATTCCACAATACAGGCATTTTGCGCCGCCAGCAGGCCGCTGGCCCAGGCGAACAGCAGGTTGTGCCCGCCGCAGTCGCCGTCCACGTCCAACAGTTCGCCAGCCATGTACAATCCGTCGTGCAGCCGGGACATCATGGTGTGGGCGTCCACCTCCCGGGTGGCGATGCCCCCGGCGGCAACCTGCGCATGCGCAAAGCCGCGCACACCGGTAATGCTTACGCGGTACATGGTCAGCGCGCGCGCCAGCGCAGGGAGGGGCAATTTCCCCATGCGCTCGGCCAGCAGGCGGGGCAGCATGCCGGTAAGCAGGCTGTCCTTGGGCAGCCTGCGGGCACGATCCCGCAGCAAGGCTTCGCACGCCTCGGTGTTCGCATCAAGGGCCTGCGGCGGTATGCGATTGTAGCCAATAGGAACAAGGCCCATCAGCGGCGAAAAATCAATGGACAACACCGGCGCACCGCCGCGCGACAGCACCTCGCCTGCCATGCGGGATAATTGCATCACGCACACGCCGCTGACGCCATAATCGGTAAACAGCAGTTCGCCCTGTACGGCGTCCACCGGCGCATCGCCGTCCAGCAGCGTTAAAATGGCGGGCACGCGCAGGCCGCTCAAGCCCCGGATGGGTGCGGGCTCGGTGGTCAATTGCGTCAGCGCCGGGCGCGGAGGGATCAGCGTATGCCCCAGCGCGGTGAGCAATGCGTACATGTCCTCCGCGCCGCCCAGTTTGGGCGCGGCGCTGCTGCCCCCGGCTACAATCACGCGGCGCGCAGCGTACACCTCGCCCTTGACAGCGGCCTGCCAGCCGCCGGGCACGGGGCGCAGCGCGGTGACGGGGCTGTCCGTGCGCACCTGCACATGCGGCGAACGCTCCAGCGCCAGGCGCAGCACATCCAGCACGGCGGCGGCCTGGCCGCAGGCCGGGTACATGCGCCCATCCTCTTCCTTGAATACAAGCCCCAGCCCCTCAAAGAAAGCACGCACATCCGCAGGCGATATATGCGACAGCACCTGATGCGCAAACGCGGCATCGCCAAAAAACACCGGCGTCCCGGCCGGCATCAGGTTGCAGCGGCCATTGCCGGTGGCCAGCAGCTTGCGCCCCACGCGGGCCTGCTTTTCCAGCAGCAGCGCGGGCACGCCCTGCTGGGCGCATATGCACGCGGCGGCGAGGCCTGAGGCCCCGCCGCCGATGATGAGTATGTCGATGTTATTTTTTGCTGGGCGCATGGTCGTAGGCGTATTGCACAGCCTTCATGTGATCCTTGTCGATGACGTTGGAACGGTGGATGCGGCTGTTCAGGAAGTGCACGCAGAACTGGCCGGAAAACTCGTTGTCCGGGATGGTATCGCCATCCGGGTAGTTGTGCGGCACGCCATACAGGCTGGCTGCGAACGTGCGCCCATGGATGGTCACCCACAGCGGACGGCGCTCATACAGGTTCTTTTCCAAAATTTCCTGCGCCGTGCGCACGCCGTAGATTTTACACATGGCGGCGGTATCGGCGGCGGTGAGCGGCTCGGCGTCAATGTGCGCGCCGCCTGCCCAGCGCTTGGCCTGGAAGGAAATGCGGGTTTTGACATCCGTCAGGATGGCTACCTCGCCGCGCGCCCATACGCGCTCCATCTCGCCCGTGCTCCAGTCGGTCTTTTCCACGGGGTAGAGAACCGGCGTCACGGTGCTGCCGCTGCTGCCCGGCGTATAGGTGCCCTCCGGCACGGTGTTAAACAGCTTGTGCTGGGTGTTGGGGCCGGCCACGCCGTCAATAATCAGGCCGCCGGCAGAGCGCTGATACGCCTTCACTGCGGCTACGGTGTCCGAGGTGTAGTCGCCCGTGATGCCGCTCTGGGGCAGGAAGTTCAGCCGCGCCAGCTCGGTTTGCAGGCGGGTGACCTCAGGCCCGGTGGAACCCAGGCGCAGGGTGGGATAGCTGGCCTCGCTGGGGGCATCGGGATCGCCCGCGCTTTCCAGCTTGGCAGCTTCTTCCTTGGTCAGCACGCGCAGCATATCGGCACGGATCCAGCCCGTCACGCCGCCGGCATTCACCTCATACCAGCCATGGCCATCCGCCGTGGCCGTGGGGCCCAGCAGCTTGGCCACGCTGTCCTTGCGGTACAGGATGGTCAGCGTTTTGGCGGACGACGAGGCGCCGGCGCGCACCAGCACGCGGTCCATCACGGTAATCGCCGTCATGCTCATGTCCTCAGGCCGCGGTGTGGCGGTCGGAGCAGGCGTCGGTGTGGGCGTGGGCAGGGTGTTGATATACTCCTGATATTCCTTATCGGTCATGATCCGCGCCCAGGCGGCCATCACATAGGCGGTCTGGCCTTCGTAGATCACCTGATACCACAGCCTCCCGCCCGAGGTCACGCTGGCAACATACGGCAGCACGGTGCCCTTGAAGGGCAGCTGCACAATCTGCTTGCCCTGCAGGCTGGGGGACGAGCGCAGGTTGACGCTGGTTTCGGTGGTCATTACATGGCCGGCTGCGCCCTGCGAGGAGTCCGGCTTCTCCGCAGGCTTGATGGGCGGTATGGTGCCGGCCTGCCAGGCGCTCACCTCGGCAGCCGACAGCAGACGCACACAGTCCCCGCGCAGGAAACCGGCGCGCCCATCGCTGATAACCGGATACCAATTATAGGAACCGGACGATACGATAGGCCCCGAAAGCGCCAGCACCGTTTGCTTTTTCACACGGCCTAAGATACCCGCCGTGCTGGAGGCCGTTTTGCGCAGGTTGACGCCGTCCAGCGTGGTCATCAGATAGCCATAGGCGGCTGGTTCGGGTTGCGGAGCGTCCGTGGGGGCATCGGTAACGGCCGGTTTGTCTCCATCCTGGTCGGTCAATTGCACCATGTCGGAGCGAATGTATCCATAGCCGGGCTTCGCCTGCACGTAGTACCACGTATAGCCGCCCTGCTGGGCAAAGCCGTAGTAGGGCAGCACGGTATTGCGATCCAGCTGCGCAAAGGTCTTGCCGCCGGGATCCTTCCGCAGGTTGACCCCGCCCTTAATCAGCTTCAGGTAGCCCGTTGCGTTCATGGGCGTCACGGTAACCACCGGGGCGGGTGTGTGGGTCACAACAGGCACGTTGGTCACCAGCGGCGGCGGCGTTATCTGCTGCCCGCTTTCATTAGAAAACACATAGCAATCGCTGCGCACATAGCCATAGGTGCCGTCAGCGGTTCGCACCTGCACCCAGTTGTAACCCAGGCGGCTGACCGGCGCACCAAAGTACGGTAGCACCGTGCCGTTGGCCAGGGCCGTCAGCACCTGGCCGCCGGGATCCTTCCGCAGGTTGACGCCGCCCTTCACCAAACGCACATAGCCCGCGGCCACGCCAGGCTCCTGGGTGGCGGGGATGTAAGGGGTGGCACTTGGTTGCGGCTGACCGCCTTCATAGACATAGCAGTCATTGCGCACATAGCCATAGGTGCGGGAGTTGCTTTCGTATACATAGATCCAGTCATACCCGGCATGGCTGACCGGGGCGCTGAAGTAAGGCAATATATCGCCGGTATTAAGATATAGCAGCGAGCGGCCGTCGGGCTTATCACGCAGGTTGGTTTGGCCGCGCGTAATACGCACATAGCCGATAGCACCAGGCATTGGCACGGGGCTGGGCGTATATCCGGCAAGATAGGCCGCAGCCTCCGCCGGGGTAAGCAGGCGCAGGCTGCTTTCGGCGATATAGCCGGTAAAGCCGCGCCCGGTCACCTGATACCACCCGGCCTGCACTGCAGGCGGGGCGGCCAGCACGGTAACGATTTCATACTGCGGGAAAGCCGTCACGGACACGCCGCCGGGCGTCTGCCGCAGGCTGGCCCCGGCGGTGGTGACCAAGCCATAGTTAGTGGTCACGGTGGTGTCTGGCGTCTTGGTGTTGTCGGTGTCAGGCTTGCCATCCACATCGGTAAACTCATAGCAATCGCTGCGCACATAGCCATAGCGGCCGCTGGCCGTATCGCGCACAAACACCCAGTTGTAGCCGCCCTGAGAGGCCACCGGCCCATAGTAGGCCAGCACAACATCCTTGGCCAGCGTTTCTATCGTTTTGCCGCCGGGCGTTTGGCGCAGGTTGGTGTTGCTCTTGGTAATGCGCACATAGCCTGTCACCTGCCCTGCATCCGTTGAGCCGGAGGGCACTGTGCCGCCTGGCGTGCCGGGAGCCTGCGTAGCCGTGGGCGCGGGCGCTGCCGCGCCGGGCTGCACGGGGTTGAGCAGCCAGGCCGCCTGCTCCTGCGCGGTCATCAGGCGGAAAAAATTGCCGTGAACAAAGCCTTCATAGGTACGGTTGGGAAAGCGCGGCGTGTTGGTCTTGATCTTGTACCAGGTAACGCCGCTGACCTCCTGCGTGTCCAGCACCTCGGCCGACCAGCCGCGTGTAAGGCGGTCGATATAATCCGTGGTGCCGATGCGGGGCCGGAACATCACGGTTTCAGCCGTGACCACGCCGTGGGTAATCTCGGCCTCAGCCCATGCCGGCACCAGCACCGCCAATACCAGCAGCCCGCAAACTAACACACGCAGTAAACGGGATAAACGCGATTTCAACTCCATGTCAACACCTCAAAATCAGCCATAAGTACAAACTCATCCTATACAACCGGCAGTATATTACAAAATCATTACATGGTCAACCAAATTGCGCTACAAATAGGAAGCCGCATTGTTAAGCAGCGCCTGCACCTCGTGGCAGGCGCGTTCATCCCCGGCCTGCTCGAAATAGGTACGAGCCTTCTGCCAAGCCGATGCAGCCTGGGGCAAAGCATCCTGTGCGGCCAGCACCTGCCCCTTGACGCGGTACACACAGCCCAGCGTCATGGCGTCGCCTGCGGCCTTCGCGTATATGACAGCCTCCGGCCAAGTTGCGGCCGCCTGGGGCAGATCGCCCTCCAGCAGCGCCGACAGGCTGACCTCGTACAGGTTGACGGCCAGCTTCATCGGTTGGTTGCCGGTACGGGATATGATCTCGCGCTCCTGTGCCAACAGCTCCAGCGCCAAAAGATACTGCCCGCGCATGCGGTACACCATGGCCGTTTGGTGCAGCGCCACATGCCGGTCCTCGTCATCCTGCGCCATATCCAACAGTTTTGCTGCATATTGCAGCGCACCATCATAGTCCTTTGCAGCGCTTAATACATACACCAGCCCCATGTATAGCTGCCACTGCTGATCCTTTGACAGCTGCGCCTCTTCCGCCAGCAGCTGCTGATAGAGTACATAGGCAGCCTCCAAGCGGCCCGCATCAAACAGAGAAAATGCCTGCGTCAACCGGTCATCCATGTTTGCTTTCACAATATGCTCCTTTTTGTCTGATGGAAAGGAATCAACGCTCCACGGTGCCTTCCCAGGTATCCACGGCCTTTTTGCGCGAATGCTCGTCGTACCAGTGCTTGGTCACCGTTTTGGCGCGGGTAAAGAACCTTACGCCATCCAGCCCCAGCACATGCTGATCGCCAAAGAAACTATCCTTGTTGCCGGAGAAGGGGAAGTACGCTGACGGCACCGGAATGCCCACGTTGATGCCCACCATGCCGGCCTGGGAGTGCACCTCAAACTGCCGGGCGTAGTAGCCATTCTGCGTAAAGATGGCGCTGCCGTTGCCAAAGCGGCTAGCGTTGCACACGGCCAGGCCCTCGTCAAAGTCCTTCACACGCTTGATAATTGTGACCGGGCCAAAGATTTCATCCTGCCCCACGCGCATATCCTGCGTGACATGATCCAAAATGGTGGGCCCTACAAAGAAGCCGCCCTCAAAGCCCTTGACCACGGTGTTGCGCCCGTCCAGCACCAGCGTGGCGCCTTCCTGCACGCCCTTTTCTATCCAACTGCACACAAATTGCTTGTGCTTTGCATTGACCACCGGGCCCAAATCGGTATCCGGGTCATACGCGCAGCCCACCTTCAGCGCCTGCGCCTTTTGCTTGAGCAGCGCCACAAACCGATCGGCGATGGCTTCCTCCACCACGATGACGGGCAGCGCCATGCAACGCATGCCGGCGCAGCCATAGGTGGAGTTGATGACGGCGTTGACGGTGCTTTCCAAATCGCAATCGGCCAGCACCAGCGCATGGTTCTTGGCCTCGGTCTGCGCCTGCACGCGCTTGCCGTGCGCGGCGGCCACCGAATATACATGTTTGCCCGTCTTGGTGGAGCCCACGAACGTGATGGCCTTGACGCGCGGGTCGGTCAGCAGCACCTCGGCCGCGTCGCTTTCGGCCGTGACCAGGTTGACCACACCGGCGGGGAAACCGCCTTCCTCATAAAACAGCTCTAAAATACGCATGCTGGTCAGCGGCGTCTGGCTGGCCGCCTTGATGACCACGGTGTTGCCCGTGGCAATGGCCAGCGGCACCACCCAGCCCCAGGGGATCATGGCCGGGAAGTTAAACGGCACAATGCCCACCACCACGCCCAGTGGCATGCGGTAGCTGGCGGTATCAAAGCCCGTGGTCACCTGCAGGGACGCCGTGCCCTGCGAAATATACGGCAGGCCGCAGGCAAACTCCGTGGGCTCAATGGCCTTTAGCACATCGCCGCGCGCTTCGTTCAAGTTTTTGCCCAGCTCCTTGGCGCACAGGTACGTCAGCTCCTCCACATGGCGGGACAGCACCTCGCGCCAGTGGAACAGCATCTGCGTGCGCCTGGCCAGCGACAGCGCGCTCCAATCCGCAAACGCCGCCTGAGCGCTTTCGATGGCCTGCTCCACCTCGGCCTTGGTGCAGGCCGGCACCTGTGCAATAACCTGGCCGGTGCTGGCGTCGGTCACGTCCAGCCACTGCTGCGTTGAGGATTCGCGCCATTCACCAAACACACAATACAGTTTCCGTTCTATGACATTCATTGTTCTATACCTTTCCTTAGCTATGCTATATGTTTTTATTGTAGACAGGTGTAAATGCGCTGTCAAGGCAATGGATAAAAGCGTTACACACATGGTACAATTACGGAAAAATTTGCCCGATATAAAGCGGGCAGAAAAGGAGCATCATATGCGCATCATTGGCAGCGGGGCGGCGGAGGGCATCCCCAATCCCATGTGTTTTTGCGATATCTGCGAGCACGCACGGCAGGTGCGCGGGCGGGAGGTGCGCTCGCGCTCGTGTTTCCGGGTGGATGAACAGACGCAGATTGACTTTGGCCCCGATCAATTTTATCAATCCCTGATATTGGGCAACGACCTGCGTAAACTGCGGCAGGTGCTGATCACCCATTCGCATGAAGATCATCTGGCCTTTACGGAGTTTGGCCTAAAAGGCATGGCGTCGGTCGCGCACCCTGAACCGCTGGATGTATACCTGTCGCGCCCGGCGTATGAATGGTTGCTGACAGCCGGTGCAGCATTTCACTATGGGCCGCAGCGTGAGCGCATCGTGAAGCTGCATCCCATCGACTATGGCGTGCCGTTTATGGCAGGGGCTTTGCGTATCGTGCCGCTCAAGGGCAACCACATGGCCCATGGTCTCAACGAGCACTCCGTCAACTACCACATCACCCTCCCGGACGGCCAAACGCTGTACTATGCCCTGGATACCGGGTATTTCTTAGAGGAAACGTTTGAACAGCTAAAGGATTTACCGGTTGATATCCTGCTGGCGGATTGCACCTTTGGCGATGCGCCGGGGTTTGAGCAGCCGCGCACCGACGGCCATATGGGCTGCGTTGGCGTGCTGGCCGTGACCGAGCGGCTGTTTGAGCAGGGCACGCTGTCCAGCGCCTCCCGCGTGGTGGCTACACACATCAACCACAAGCACTCGTTGACCTATGCACGCATGGTGGATTGGTTTTCATCCCGCCCCTCGCCCGTGCCTATTGTAGTGGGGTATGATGGGATGGAGATAAACAAGTAATATCTGCATCGCATTGCAGGTGGCAACCAATCATTTTTTGCTAGAAAAAGTCTTTTAACAATCACGGTTTCGTGATATTATAAGGGTGGCCACAAAGAAGGAGATGTACATGATGCACAAATCTCTATGTGGTGTTTGCCTTCACATGATCGGAGTATCCATACACTGAAATGGAAGGACTCGATATGCCAGTACTGTCCAGATTTTATGGAATCGTCATCCGCATGTACTTCCAGCAGGCAGAGCACAATCCACCGCATATCCACGCCCTGTACGGGGAAGACATGGCTGCTTTAAACATTCAGACAGGCGAAGTGCTTGAAGGAAGCTTACCGCCCAAAGCGTTAGCGATGGTTCGAGAATGGACAAATCTCCATAAAGATGATCTTCTACAGATATGGACTACACAAGAGTTCAGGCCTCTTTCGCCGCTGGAATAAAGGAGGGTACGATGTTCCACAAAATAAAATCAGTCCACACACTGCCGGACTACCGGCTAAGCGTACAATTTGCCGAAGGGATTACCAAGATATACGATGTCAAGCCGCTTTTTACCAAATGGGCACCTTTCCAGGCGTTGAAAAACAATCCCGAATTGTTTAGTGACGTATCAGTCGATGTGGGCGGCTATGGAATTGTCTGGAATGATGATCTGGATTTATCCTGTAACGAGCTTTTCGAAAACGGTAAAACCATTAAAACCCCGTTTGACGGGCTGATGGCCTTCACCGATGCCACGCAACTGTGGGGTCTGAACGAAAGCACGTTGCGCAAGGCTATTGCCTATGGCAAGTTGGTCAACGGCGTGGATGCCTGCAAATACGGCAAACAGTGGGTTATTTCGGTGGAGGCTATGAAGCGGGAATATGGCCAACCCAAGAAGTATTAACCCTTCACTATCGCTAAACAACGGGGCGCATCTTAATGACTGCGCCCCGTTGTTACTTGATGTTCTCATCCGTTCTGTCGATTATATCGGCGCTGCGCGTGCAAAACCAGCACAGCATACACCGCCAGCCCCGCCACCACCACAGCCAGCGCGTACAGTCCGCCGCTTTTTTCACCCATGGCAAGCGATAGCACACCGGCCGCCAGCAAAAACGCGGCCAGCGCCAGCGTGGCCCTGCCCATGGCCTTGCCATAGCCCTGATGATCGCGCACATGGGTGCGGTGGTGGGCATGCACCAGCGAGGTGTGGCCGCGGTATAACAAAATGCCCACCACTATCAGCGCAATGGCAGTCAGGGCGTTGATGAGGAAAAAGACCATTGTGCCCCCTTTGGATGAAAAAGATTGTTACGGATGATATACGCCCAGATAATCTTTCAGGGCGGATTGCAGAATTTGGGAATAATTGACATTTTGGCGCTCGGCTGCATCATTCAGCCAGGCAGGAATGGTCAGCGTCTTTTTGACGGCTCGGTTGTCCATCTCACTGCGGAAGGGCGTCATCCACACCGTGACAGGCACGGCAACTTCGCCGGAAGCGGCGGGCTGCTCCAGCACCGGGGCAGGAATGGGTTCGCCGTCCTGTTCCATACCATATAAATGCAGGCTCATGGCATCCGCAGCCTGACGGCGTGCATCATCAAAATCATTCCCTTGCGTAAAACATCCGTCCAACTGTGGAAAGCGCACGGAATAGCCGCCGTCCGCTTCGGATGTAAACAGGGCGGTAAAGGTATACTTGCTGGGCTTTTCCAAGGCACTCCTCCTGTTTGGTTTGTCAGCGCGGTTCCCATCCTGCTTTTTTGCGAATATCCCGCTCCATACCAGGCTTCAGATCCCCTTTGTGATCGGGCACTAAACACTTCCCCCCGCCTCCAGCCACTGCTGGCGCACATACGCCAGCGCTGCGGGGGCGGTGTCGGGGGTGGTGTTTTCCAGCAGCAGGTCGATGTGCGGTTTGCGGGGCACGACGCGCTTGAAAATGGGCAGATAGTCCATTTCCCCCTGGCCTGCGGGCGCGGATTTCACGTGGCCGTTCTCCATATAATAGCTTTTGATGTGCAGCGCGGCCGTATCACACAGCAGCAGCTCTAGCGCCTCGTCGATGACCGCATCGCGGCGCGCGATGTTGTCGCCGTGCAGCAGGTTGACGGGATCCAAAATGACCATCAAATTGGGCGAGCGCACGGTGTCCAGCACATAGCGCAGGCGTTTGGCATCGCTAACGATGTGCGTGTACACCGGCTCCAGCGCCAGCACTGCGCCTAACTTTTCGGCCGCATCAATCACGGGGTGCAGGCGGTCGATGAACAGCTGCAGCGATTCCTGGGTGTGGCTGCGCCCCGGCTCATAGCGGTATTCAGCGTTGGGGTTGCCGGTTTCGGTGCCCACCACGCCGGCCCCTAACCAGCGCGAAAACCGCAAATGCGCCACATAGGTGGCCAGCAGATGCTCATATGTTGCAGGGTCAGGGTGCGCAAGATTCATGTAACAGCCCAGCACCGATACATCCAGCCCCTGAGTGTCACGGCGCACCTTGTGGGCAAACCCTGGCGTCAGGGCAGCAGGTTCTATGGCCTGGGGGCCATAGTTGTACGCCAGCGCTACCTGCGCTGATAGAAAGCCCTGCACCCGCGCGCTGTCCGCGCGTTCCTTCGTATTTGTGCCCTGCGCGTCGTGCAGACGCAAACCAATGCTCATGTTAATTTCCTTTCTGTGCCTGCCAGGAGCGGCCCAAATGCATGGCCTCCAGCAGCTCCTGCGTTTGCAGCGCGTCCCTGGCCGTCATATCCAGCGTGTCCAAGCCGCGCATTGTATCGATAACGCGCTGGATCCAGGGCTGCTGCACGTGCTCCGGCATGGGGAAGGGCAGCGATTCCGCCGCGTCGCCGCGCTTGACCACCACATCGGTGTAATTCATCAGCGACATGGTCAGGCTGCCCTTGCTGCCCAATATGGTCAGCGCATCGCGGCGGCCATCCGCCGAAAAGCACAGATTGATGCTGCCCTGCACGCCGTTTTGCAGTTTCAAAATGGCGCTGTGCGTGTCCGGCGCGTTGCCTCCGCTGCGGTTGGCGGTCATGGTCTCCATGCGCTGGGGTGCGCCCAGCATAAACGTAATGGCATCCATCATGTGGGAGCCAATGTCAAACAGCTGCCCGCCGCCCGCCAGCTCAGGATCGCCCAGCCAAGCACGGTGCTTGGGGTAGGTGGGCACGGGGTTGGTGTACAGATAATCAAAGGCGCGGATCTCGCCCAAGCCGCCCGAGGCCGCCAGCTCCCGTGCGTAGTTGAAGCGCGGCTGTCCGCGCCGATAGTACGCCACAAACAGGGGCACATCGTGCGCACGGCAGGCCTCCGCCATGGCGCGGGCTTCCGCCACGGTGCGCGCCATGGGCTTTTCCACATACACGGCCTTGCCATGGCGCGCGGCTTCTATCGTGTAGTGCGCGTGCATGTGCGGCGGCGTGGCCACATAGACCAGATCAATGGCGGGGTCATTCAGGATATCATTGGCATCGGTGGTACAGCGCGCCACGCCGTGGCGGCGGGCATAGTCCGCCACCTTTTCGGCATCGCGCCGCATCACGATGGCCAGCTCGCTGCCGGCTGCCTTTTG
>Ga0123334_1002550_pt1 | contig 20895 bp, 18 predicted proteins | sample BiotimSIPDNA_FD_89706 | JGI IMG/M metagenome (GOLD analysis project Ga0123334, IMG submission 89706) | Anaerobic biogas reactor microbial communites from Washington, USA - Biogas_R1 time_0 SIP DNA | ecosystem: Engineered > Bioreactor > Anaerobic > Unclassified | place: Washington, USA... | reverse complement strand
CGCGCTTGATGGCCGCCGGACTCCAATAGGTGCGCACGTCCGCAAAGACGGACGCCGAGTCCGCCAGCAGGTGGCCGAGCAGCATGGCCATGCCGTTGAGCGAATCGTTTTCGGTGGCCAGGATCATCGGCTCGCGGATGCCGTTCCAGTCAAAAGACGAATTGAGCAGCGCTTCCGAGAAGTCGTGGTTCGGGAAATGGTCGGTCCACTGGCGCTGGCCCTGGACGCCGCCCGCGATGGCGTTGCGGCCCATGGCCTCTTCGCCGAAGCCCAGTTCGGCCAGCTTCGGGTTGCCGACCATGATATCGCGGATGATCAGGGTCTGCTTGATCACGCGCTCCCACTCGGCATCTTTTTCCGCACGGCTGTGTGCGAACTGGCCGCCCTCGTTCTTGTCCCAGCCTTCCTTACAGTAGTTCTCGCGCCAGGCCTTGGCCTTGGCGAACTCGTCGTGGTCATAGATGCCGCGGGCGATGCGGCGTTCGATCTCGACCTGGTCCAGCCACTCGGTGCGCAGCCCGAAATACTCCTGGAACATCTGCGGGTCGATCACGGAACCGGCAATGCCCATGCAGGGGCCGCCGATGTTGACATAGGACTTGCCGCGCATCGAGCCGGCAGCCAGGGCGGCCTTGGCCCAAAGCAGGATCTTCTCCCGGACATCGTCCGGAATCGACGTATCGGAGGCGTCCTGAACATCGCGGCCGTAGATGGCAAATGCCGGCAGCTTGCGCTGGGCGTGGGCGGCCATGACGGCGGCCAAATAAACCGCGCCGGGGCGCTCGGTGCCGTTGAAGCCCCAGACGGCCTTGACCGTCAGGGGGTTCATGTCCATGGTTTCCGTGCCGTAGCACCAGCAGGGCGTGACCGACAGCGTGGCGGTGACATTCTCGCCTGAAAACAGGTCTTCGCAGCTGGCGGCCTCGGCGACACCGCCGATGCAGGTTTTCGCGATCACACACTCGACCGGAAGGCCATTGGCGTGGCGCAGGTTTTCGGTAATCAGGGCGGCGGCCAGCTTGGCCATGCCCATGGTCCGCTCCTCGAGCGACTCGCGGACGCCCAGACGGCGGCCGTCGATACAGGGGCGGATGCCGATCTTCGGCATGCGGCCGATCAGGCGGTTTTGGGGTTCGTTCATGTTCTGCGGCATGTACATGTCCTCCTGTGCAAATTAAAAAGGCTGTGCGTAACCTGAAGATCCAGATATTTACTCATCTATATTGTACCCCGTAGAGGTAGATAAAACATGGATAAAATGGAATTTTAATGGAAAATACGGAAAACAGCCGGCGTACACATGGGCTTTTTCAGGCACAGACGTATCCAGTTGATCCGGTGCAAACATGGAGAAACCGCTAATCCAACGCTGCTTCGGCCATCGCTTCCAGGTTCTGCGCTGACACGTTGGGCAAGAGTGCTTCGTGGCTGGGCGAGACGATGTAGTTGGGACCGAAGATGTCGCGCAGCCGGTGGACTTCGTCTTTGACCTGCTGCGGGGTGCCGAACGGCAGCAATCGCTGGGTGTCCACGCCGCCGATAAAGACGATCTTGCCGTTGTAGCGGCGCGCCAGGCCTTCCGCGTCCATGTCCCGGGCCAGAGCCTGGATCGGGTGCAGGGCGTCGACGCCGGCATCGATCAGGTAAGGGATCGCCCGGTTGATCGCCCCGCAGGAGTGCAGGACGACCTTGAGTCCGAAGCGCTTGGCCTGCTCGGTAAAACGGACGAAATAGGGCATGACAAAACGCTCGAATAGGGCTGGCGACACCAAAAGGTCCTGTTGGCTGCCAAAATCGTTGCCGAAGAAAATGGCGTCGATCCGGTCGGCGACCTGGCCTAGCCAGATCTCGTTCGCATCCAGATAAAACTGCACGATCCGTTCTGTCACGGCGTCGACGACCTCCGGATCGGTGTACATCTTGACAAAATAGTTGTCCATACCAAAAAAGTCGGCAGCGATGTGGAAAAAGCAGGACCACAATCCAGACAGGACGCCCAGGCCGTCTTTTTCCGCACGGTCCAGCGCCGCATGGGCCTGGCTGAAGTCCAGGTACCGGGTCTCTGGCCAGGGGAAACGGTCAACCTCATCAACCGACTCGCAAGCGGCGAAGACGCCGCCCTCGTTCAGGGAGTGCTTGACTTTGCCGCCCATGATGTCGAACATTGGCTTCTTGTCAGGGTGCTGCCAGCAGTGGCAGGCTTCCGGCATGACCCAGACGAAGGTGTCTCCCAGCCGTCGGGACAGCCCGTAGTCGTCGGCAACGCCGAAATAGTCACGGTAGGCCGGCATACTGTCCGGGTGCGGATTGCCGTGCCAGAAGCCGTTGCGGTCGCTGTTGCGCTCGAGGATTTTTTGGAATAATTGGCGCTGCTGCATAAAAACCTCCGTACAGGACGAAAAATGCGGATATCGCCTCAATCAGAATATACCTGATAAAGATCGAAAACGGCAAGACTTCGTTCCGGGTGTCTCCCGGCTGGAATCAGGCATACTCCCGGACTCGGCAGCGGAAATGGCAGTAGTTCTCAAAGCTGACTTCCTCTGGTACGCCATGGTCACAGACGGGGATATAGCCGCCGCGCTTGAATAGTACCGGTAAAATCCGATCCATCTCGCGATCGATCGCGTCTTTGCCCTGGGCCAGGATCCGCTTGTCGATTCCGCCGCGCATGAGCAAGTCCGGGTAATCGGCACCGACAGCGACGACATCACAGCCGGAGGCGACTTCGAAAGGACTCATGTAGTTCATGCCGGTTTCGCGATAGACATCGATGACCGGAATGCTGTTGCCGTCCGTATCGATCTGGATAAACAGCGTGCGTGCCCGGTCCAGCTGACGCTGGCGCGTGTTCGCGATTAACTGCTGATAGTAGGGGAACAGGAATTCGCGCATCATGTCCGGCGAGATCAGCGGCCCGTGGTTGAAGCATATATCTTCGGCCAGAAAGATTTCGTCAATTGTGACCGCCTGCTGGTGGCGGGCGACGACCGCGTCGGCCAGGTTCAGCCAGGTTTGCATGCAGTCGTGGATCAGAGCCGGATCGTCATAGACCATGTAGAGCAGTTCGACAGGCCCGATCAGGCTGCGCAGATACATGTAGCCGCCGATCAGGTTCTGGACGATCACCTTACCCTGGCGAGCCGCGTCGGCCGCCCCGCACATCTTGGCGGCAAAGGCGTCGCCGAACCGCTCCGGGCTGGCTGGATTCAAGCGCCACTTGACGCTTGTTTCCCACGTATGCATGTCCTTGACCGGGTGGTCGACATACTCAGGCATGAAGCCGTTGCGCCGACCCTTGAAGAACAGCACCTTGCGTCCCGCATGATCCTGGGCCAGGTCGTAGTCGCCCCTGTCTTCGAGCACGATCTGCTCGTATTCAGGAATAAAAGCCGCTTCGCACCAGCCCAGGCCACCGAGTGAAAAACTGCCGCTTTCCTCGAAGCCGAACGTTTCCATCATCCATTGTTCTTCCTGGGCGCGATCGCTGAAACGGGGCATGTGCCCCTCCTGCTGCCAACGCTCCTGGGTGAAAAAACCAAATTCCTGCTGGATAAAAGGGGCTTCGGTCTTCAGGGCATGAAAATCGCGCAGCCGCCGGGCGCTGGCTGCCAGCTTGTTACGAGGCATCGGAAAATGGATGCCCTCAATCCACTTTTCGGGTGCCGGTGCCATCAAAACAGCTTTTTCCGGTATGCGGACGCCTTGCGAATCAGGGCGTCGGCTTCAGCTTCGGAAGCGACATGCAGCGCGTAGAGCACGCCCTCCGGCTCCAGGTTTTCCAGCAGGGCGTCCAGATCCTCCGGGACGATGTGGATATAAATCATTTTGCCTGCCTGCTGGATGCGCTTGAGGACATCAAGCCAATGGGCCGCGGTCGGTTTGCCCGCGCCATAGACCCATTGAATGCCCTTAAGGGGCTCGACTGCAAGCAGCGTGTCCAGGTGCCGGAGTGCATCCGGCCCGTCAAGGTGGAAAATGCTGGCGTCCAGAAAATCCAGCTCCGCCAGTAATTCATCGACGACCAGCTCTTTGAACATCGCGTTTGAAATCAGGGCAGCGAAATCGCAGCTGGTTACGTACCACCGTTTGGGGTGCCAGACGCTCATCCAGTTCGTCGATCCGCGCTGGTAGCGGGTTGTGATCCGGTAGAGGTCTTCGAAGACTGTTTTGAAGCCGTCAAACAAGCCCATCACAGCCCGTTTTACATCGTCAGGGCGTTCCACGGTGTCAAAGCAAAGCTGCTCGGGGCCCAGCATCGAAACCAGGGCGTCGGCGCCCGGATGAATATCGGTCACGCCCACCAGGTACTTGTCCCGGGCATCCGCGACTGCTGCCTCAGTCATTTCGACCATTTTACGATAATAGGTGTTATTCGTGTCCAGGACCAGGTCCGCATAGGCATCGAAGTCGATCTCATGGTACTTGGACCAGCTGGTGCCCTCGCTGAACGCCAGGCCGACGCCATAAAAAGCGGCGAATACGTCCGGGCCTAGGTTGGGCGAGTATATCGGCAGCGCCTCGGCGCCAAAATAGGTGTTCTGGAAGCGATGATTGACCTGCTTCAGCACGTTCTCAGTGTCAAACCAGCGATCTTTTTGGCTCACATACGTTACCGGTGCGGGTCTTTTGCCCTGCTTGCGGTCCTTGGGTGCCGTGATCGCCAGCAGCGGCCGGTCGTGGTTTTCCCGCGCCCAGTATTCCAGGTAGCGGGTTTGGATCGAGTCCCAATTCTCTTTGTAGCGCATGAGGTAACCTCCCCGGAAAAAAGATCGCGTCCAAACGCGCTGCAGTTTTAAGCATACCATGCGCCGCCCGGGCGGTAAAGCAAAAGCCCGCCGTCTTTCCTTTTGGTATAATGATGGAAACGTGCGGTTTGCGGCCGGACTGCCCGGGCAGGGGCCGCGCCGGCAAGTGAGAGGCAGCCATGGAGAAACCGGGAGAACCCCTGCGCCAGGAACCCCTTCGCCAGTCCGACCGGTTCTGGACGGACTCGCGCGGCATCCGGCGTAACCAGCAGCTGACGCGCCAGCTGAACCTGATCGATATCGAGATTCTCGATCACGGCTATTTTATCGGCGACCTGCAATGGAACCAGTTCAACGTTATGTCGCCGTTTGGCCGCATCTATTACATGATCGCCGACCGGGGCTATCTGGAGACCGAACAGGGGCGGATGGATCTGCTGCCGGGGCACATGTACCTGATCCCGCCATACACACGCGTCAATCTGCGCACCGACAGGCGCATCGAGAAGTTCTATTTTCATGTCACCTTGAAATACGCCGGCGTCGATGTCCTGGAGGGCATCAACCGCTGCTTTTGCCTGCCGCTTGACGACCGTTTGCTCTCGGACGTCATCGCGACCTTCAGCGGCAGTTCGCTGCCCGACCTGCTCCAGCTGCGCGCCTTGACCAGCCTGACCTTGTCCGAGTTCCTGCGCCGCTCTCTGCCGGATCTCAGCCAGCGGCTGGCCCTGGCCAGCACCTACCGCGAGGTTAACGCCTACATCGAGCATCACCTCTCGGCCAGCCTGACCGGCCGGGATGTCTGCCAGGCGCTGGGGTTGCCCTATGAGTCGGTTCGCCGCTCGTTCCGGCACGACAACGCGATCACGTTCAACCAGTACATCAAGGGGCGCCTGATCCAGGAGGCATCCAAGCAGTTGTTGCTGACCGATCTTACCATCCAGCAGATCGCCGCCGGCCTTGGCTTCAGCGACGAATTCTACTTTTCCCGCCTGTTCAAGCAGAAGATGGAATACAGCCCGCGCGAATACCGCCGGATCAACGCCGTGCTGCGCCGGGCGCGCTGGAACGAGGGCAGACCGGAGGACAACCCATGACATCGAAAAGAGACGAGCACGACCGCCAGCTGCGCTGCGCGATCGTCGGCTGCGGCAAAGTCGCCGCCAAGCACCTCAAGGCCATCCGTCACCTGGACAAAACCTTGCGCCTGGCAGGCCTGGTCGACACGCGGCCCGAGGCGGCCCGCAGCCTGCTCGCCCAGGCTGGGATCCGCGAACCGGTACCGGTCTTTGCAGCGCTGGACCTGTTGCTCGAAGCGGAAAAGCCCGACCTGGTGGCGATCACGACCCCCAGCGGCACCCATTACCGCCTGGCCCGGCAGGCCTTGCTGGCCGGCGCCCACGTGCTGATCGAAAAACCCCTGACGCTCTCGCTCGACGAAGCCGACGACTTGCTGGCCCTGGCAGCTGAGCGCCGGCTGCAGATCGCCGTCGGCCATATCTACCGGTTTTTTCCCCTTGTGCAGGACCTGGCGGCTGACCTGGCCGCCGGGAAGCTGGGCCGCGTCCTTTACGGGTCCGTCGCGGTGCGCTGGGGCCACGACCAAGCCTATTACGACGCCGCCAGCTGGCGCGGCACCTGGGAGCAGGACGGCGGCGCGCTCATGAACCAGAGCATCCACGCCCTTGACCTGATGATGTTCCTGCTGGGCGGCAAGGTTGTGGCAGCGACCGGCCAGATCGGCCAGCTGGCGCACCGGATGGAGGCAGAAGACTTCGGCCTGGCTACATTAAAGCTGGACAACGGAACCTATTGCCTGCTCGAAGGGACGACCGCCACCGATCCGAAACGCCCTGAAGCGTCCTTTACGGTTTTTGCCGACAACGGTGAAGTCCGGGCCGGTCTATACGCGGGCAAACCCTACGTGCGGGTGCGCGACCGGGCAGGCCATGACTTGACCGGCCGCTATTGGCGGCGCTTCCTGTGGCAGACCTGGCGCAAGGGCGGGTTGCGTGCTCTGGCAAGGCTAGGCAACCCGCACAGCGGCATCTACGCCGACCTAGCCAGAGCTATCCGAACCAGCCGTCCACCGCTGGCCGACGGCAAGTCCGGCCGCGATGCCGTTGCGGCCGTGCTGGCGATCTACAGCGCGGCAAAAAGCGGACAGACGGCGCGCTGCCCGCAGGACGCGGACCCCCTGGAATCGATGCGCGGTTTTTTCAAAGAGCCCTAATCTACGAACCGTTGCGGCCGGCGGCCTGATGGAGCTTGCGGTGCGGTTTTTTGATCTGGCCGTGCTCCTGCATCCAGAGCACGCTGTCGCGGAAGGTGTCCAGCAGCGGACGCGGCTCGAAGCCCAGTTCCTCTGTCGCCTTGGCATGGCTGAGGTTGCTGTTGGAGACCAGCACAGAGACGCTGTAAGGTGTGAAAAAAGGCTTGATGCGCAGCAGCCGGCAGGCGCCGTGGGTCAGCCAGGCCGCCAGGCGAACCAGCCAGCGGGGCGCAAAGAAGATTGCGGGCTGGCGCTGGCCGAGGGCACGCCGTTCGAGGCGAATCACCTCGCGGAGCGTGATGCGGTGCCCGGACAGGATGTAGCCCTCACCGGAGCGCCCGGCGCGGGCAGCGGACAAGATCCCGTCGGCGACATCGCGCACGTCGACAAAATTGTAAGCGCCGTCAAAGGACATGATCAGCTTCAGCCAGCCCTGGGTGCTGAGGTAGCGAAACAGGCGGCCCATCTCCGACATCCGGTAATCGTAAGGGCCGATCACGCCGCTCGGGAACACGATGACCGCGTCCAGGCCGCGCGCGATGCCGTCGTAGACCACGGCGGTGGCAGTCGACTTGGTGTTGGCATAAGTCCCGAGCAGGCCGGGAATCGGAAAATCTGTCCGTTCCCGGATAACCTCGTTTTCCGGCAAGTCCGGCAACGCGTGTACGGAACTGACATAAACCAGCCGCTCGATGCCGTAATCCAGGCAGGCCTCGACCACGTGACGCGTGCCGCCGACGTTGACTTCCTCGAGCAAGCGCGGCCGGCGCGGCGCCGTGTCCACGATGCCGGCCAGGTGGAAAACCAGCCGGACGCCGTTAACCGCGCGCCGGACATCCTCGGCCTTGCGGATATCGCCGAAACACAGTTCGACTGAAAGGCCATCGAAGGCGTCCAGCCGTTCACCCGGCTGGAGGAACAGCCGCAACGCTTCATGGGGGTAACGATCCCGCAGTTTTTTGACCAGAACGTTCCCGATATGGCCGGTTGCCCCTGTAACCAGAATCATGACGCATCCCTCCCCGGACGCTGCAGGCGCCTGAAGCCGGTGCATGGCTTCTCATTGCTAAGTGGTGTAATATAATTATACCACGCCCCGCGTCGGCAAAGTGAATAAACAATGTCCAGTTTATGAAACCAGCAAACGCTTCATGACGCCAGACTTGTTTTCTGGCCCGCAAGGCTTGTTGGCGCAGTGCCGGAACGCGAACGTGAACGACAGATCAGACGATCCGGCTTGATATCGGAAATCAGTCACATCGGTGACCGACAACAACATCCTTTCTGGTAAACTGATAGCGATGCCGTATGGCTAAATCTCCTTGCGCCGGATCGCCCGATCGGGTGTATCATGAAAGCGGCGCAGACCTTAGCCCGAGGCCAGGAAGGATTGATGAACGATGAAACAAACGTTGCCCGATAACCCGAACCGACGCCTGGACTACAGCGACAGCAATCTGGCTGACATCTGGCTGGCCGGCGGCTGCTTCTGGGGTGTCCAGGCTTACATGGCCCGCGTATTGGGCGTCGCCGCCACGTCGGTCGGCTATGCCAACGGCCGCACGGAAAACCCCAGTTACGAGGATGTCTGCACCCGCAAAACCGGCCACGCCGAAACCGTGCATGTGCGCTACGACCCCGACCGGATCAGCCTGGAGGATTTGCTTGGCGCGTTCTTCCAGATCATCGACCCGACCAGTGTCAACCGCCAGGGCAACGACCGGGGCAGCCAGTACCGGACCGGGATCTATTACGTGGATGACGGGCAGCTGCCGGCGATTCGATCGGTTATCGCGAAAGAGCAAGCCAAGACCAGCCGCCCGATCGTGACCGAAGTCGAACCGCTGCGCCGTTACGACCTGGCGGAGGAATACCATCAGGACTATCTGGATAAGAACCCGGGCGGCTATTGCCATGTCAGCTTCGATTCTTTAGGCCAGACTGGAAGAAAGATGCCGTTCGATCCGAAAATATACATCCGTCCCAGCGAGGCGGAATTGCGCCGGACCCTAACAGCGGAACAATACCGGGTTGCCCGGGAAAGCGGCACCGAAAGGCCGTTCAGCGGCGCATACTGGCAGCAGGACAAACCGGGCCTTTATGTCGACGTAGTCAGCGGCGAGCCGTTGTTCTCGTCGCGCGACAAATTTGACGCCGGCTGCGGCTGGCCGAGCTTCACCCGGCCGCTGGAAGAAAAGGCCGTCCGGGAAAAGCGCGACCTGACTCACGGCATGATCCGCACCGAAGTGCGCAGCCGTGCCGCGGACAGCCACCTGGGCCATGTCTTCACCGACGGGCCAAGGGACAAAGGCGGGCTGCGCTACTGCATCAACAGCGCTTCGCTGCGCTTCATCCCGCTCGAAGAGATGGAGAAGGAAGGCTACGGCGCCTACATCCCTTATGTCTGCGCCGGGTCAGTCTAGGTTTTCCGGCTTGCGTTCTCTGTTGAAACAGGGGGTATGGATAACGATGGCAGCGCAGTCAGCGCATAGAAAGGCTAGAATGATGGCCTTGCGGGGGTTGTGAGAAAAATCCTATTTGAAAAAGAATGCGTACGGCTCTTGATCCTGTTTTTGCCATTCTGATTGATATGGACGATGAAGCGGGAGATAAGAGATTGTTCATCAATAAGCAACTCTATAGGTTCTCCGAGAGATAGACCAGACTCGTCAATCTCTCGAAGAAAAGAGCTGTTAATTTCTTAACAGTCCCCAAGCTCCTCATGTCATTGCATGTTTATTAACACGCAATGATCGTCTTTTACTTTTTCTGCATAACACGGCGGGGCAAGGCCGTTGCTGATAGCGGTGCACGAGCCCCGCTTTCACGTTCTGGCTCGGAGGCTGGCTTTCCTGCCGGGCAAGCGAGCCATCCTGGCGGGCATGATCCCACCCTTGGCGTTCATGGAATTGATATTCCCTGTGTCATCTCCAGGTGATCGTTGCTGCCCGGGCGCAGACAGACTTCGCGCTGGTTGCCCCAACCTACATGAGATCGTTGAAAAAGGGAATGAGCATAGGTTTAGCCTTGTTTTATGATTGAAGAAAAATGCGGATTTCCGCAAATAACTTTTTTAGCCTTGCGTTTTACGCTGGCTTGATATATCGTTTAAGTGAATGAAAGTGCGGAAATCCGCATTTAAGATAAATAAAGGAGGCAAAAATTGGAAATAAGCAGGGATATGTTCCTTAACAAGTTGATATCCAAGAAGCACAACAGACTGATCAAGGTCATCACGGGCATGCGCAGATGCGGCAAATCATATCTTTTGTATAAACTATTTCGGGAGCATTTGGCAAGCGAGCAGGTTCCAGATGATCATATTATTGAGATGGCCTTTGACCTGTACGAAAACAAAAAATATCGTGACCCGAAAGTGTTTTATCCATATCTTAAGGAGCAAATCGCTGATCAAGATAGGTACTATGTGCTTTTGGATGAGGTTCAGCTGCTTGATGATTTTGAAGCGGTACTAAACAGCCTGGCACGGATGAAGAATGTGGATGTGTATGTCACCGGCAGTAATGCGAAATTCTTGTCTAAAGATGTCATTACAGAATTTCGTGGGCGCGGTGATGAGGTTCATATGTACCCGCTCACTTTTGCTGAATTTATGAGTGTATATTCCGGAGACCAAGTATCCGGATGGAGAGAGTATGTCATTTATGGAGGGCTTCCTCTTGTTCTTGAGTTTTCTACACCGGATCAAAAAGCAGATTTTCTAAAAAGCCTGCTTGAAGAAACATACATTTCTGATATTATCGGCAGAAACAACATCAAAAACCAATCGGAATTGGATGAACTTCTGAACAGATTGTCTTTGGCCATAGGATCTTTTACCAATCCAAGCAAGCTTTCTAAAACATTTAAAAGCGTGAAAAACAAGACCATCAGCCAGAATACGATCAGGAAATATATCGGATATTTTGAGGATTCGTTCCTTATTGACAGAGCAATCAGGTATGACATCAAAGGGAAGAGATATATTGACACGCCTTCAAAGTATTACTTCACCGATTATGGTCTGCGGAATGCCCGGCTTAATTTCAGACAGGTAGAAGAGACACATGCAATGGAAAATGTCATTTTTAACGAATTGAAAGTGCGCGGGTACAATGTGGATGTTGGGGTGGTCATTTCAAACGAAGTAGATAAGAACGGTAAAAAGATCCGCAAGCAGCGGGAAATCGATTTTGTCTGCAACAAAGGATCCAAGCGCTATTATGTACAATCCGCCTTTGCCATGCCGGATGAAGCAAAAAAAGCGCAAGAACAAAAGCCGCTTCTGATGACTCAAGATGCATTCAAAAAGATTATGATTACGAAAGATGCACTGGCGCCGCTTTATAATGATAAAGGTGTTCTGCACATGAGCATCTTCGATTTCTTACTGAATGCTGATAGTCTTGAGTTGTAAAAAACACGTTCCCGACAACAGCCGTCGTTGGATAAGCTGCTGCATACGTTTGGAAACGAGGGGCCTTGGCGCCTGCATTCCTTATGTCCGCGCCGGGTCAGTCTAGGTTTTCCGGCTTGCGCTCCAGCTTGAGCGGGTAATCGCCGAGGTGCTTGAGCTTAAAGCCGTTTTGCTTGTAGGTCTCGTAGTCGAACGCTTCCAGCTCGTCGATGGCCAGCTTGTGGAACTCGTAGAAGTTGTGCCACCATTCGTAGCCGCTACCAAGCTCCGCGTTGAGATAGGCCTCGGCGATATCGATGCCCATCTGCGGCGCGACGTAGAAAGCGCCCATGGCCAGCACGTTGACCCCGTTGCCGGTGATCGCCCTGAGGGCGGCCGGAACCGATTCCACCACGCCCGCGTGGACATGGGGGCACTTGCTTGCCGCGATGTGGATGCCCATCCCGGTTCCGCAAAAGATCAGGGCCCGTTCGAATTCGCGTTCCGCGATCAGGGCCCCTACGCGCAGGCCAACCCGGTGAAACATCAGATCGGTGTCGGTGTCCTCAAGGGAACGCACGCCGACATCCGTAATTTCCCAGCCTTTCTGACGCAGATGCGCGACCACCGCCTCCTTGAGCGGGAAGCCAGCGAAATCGGCTCCGACCAGCAGCTGCTTGTCCTTAACCCTCTTCATGGCGTAACCATCCTTTCTGTGTTACAGGCTTTAAAAGTTTTACCCTTTCGTCATCCCAATATCATCTTGAGCAGGTCATGCGCCCACAGCCCGTGGATCGTCCTGACCGGGTGGTTGATCCCGTTCGCCAGCAGGCGGTTGGTGTCGATGCCGCCCGACGACCAGGCGGCGAATCGGGCGTATTCGTCGCAGACAGGCAACCGGCGGGCACGGGCTTCATCCCGGGCTGCTTCCACGTACGCGGCCAGGACCCCGTCGTTTTGCACCGCCATGCAGCGCCGCGCGGCCTCCTGCAGCGCCTGGCCACTGACATGTCCCGGCATAACCGTGTTCATCATGCAGGGGGTCAGCAGGATCGTGGGAATGCCCGCCAGGCGGTCCAGGATCCCTGCCATGGCGGCCTGGTATGCCGTCAGGCCCCCTGGTCCGCCATGCGCGTCGTTGAGGCCAAAGCAAACGATGCACAGGTCAGGCGAAAAAGACAGCACGTCCCGCTCCAGCCGCGCCGCACCGCCGGCCGCGGTGCCGCCGCTGATCCCGGCGTTGATCACCTGGACGGCCGCGGCGGGGAAGAACAGGTCCAGCAGGCGCTTCAACTGGGCGTGATACACCTGGTCGGTGTCGTAGGTGAGGACCATGCCGCCTGCCGGCGGTTCTTCAACCTCGAAGACGCCATGCGTGACGCTGTCGCCCAGGCAGGCGATCACGACGGGCCGCTCCCCGGAAGGATTTTGTTCCCGGGCAGCCAGGCGCCGACGAAAAGCTGTCAAAGAATCCATACCGGAACCTCCTAAAAATCGGTCAGAGCAGCAAGCGATGGGTGCCGCCGCCAACCGTCTCCCGAACCGCGCCCGCCTCAATCCGGGCGGACATGCCGTTGGGGATGGTGACCTGGAGCCGCAGCTGGCCGTAGCTCTTGTGCCAGCGCACCGACACATCGCCGCGGCAGGTGACGACGGTCGCCTGGGCCGAGCTGAGCCGCTCCGGGAAATAGGGCCTGATCAGAACCTCGCGAAAGCCGGGGCTGACCGGGACAATGCCGGCGATATGGGAGTACAGCCATTTGCCGACCGCGCCGTACATGGGATGGCAGTGCGAGTTCATGCCAGGATCTTTTTTGAGTTCGAAGCGCTCCCAGACGGTGGTGGCCTCGTGTTGCATCATGAAACCCCACGAGGGATAGGTTTCGCGTGTGACCAGGTCCCAGGCGGTGTCGATATAGCCATACTCCGCGAGCATTTCCATCAGGTAGAGAGTGCACAGGTTGCCGGTTGTCAGGCGTCCGCCGGCATCCAGAACTGCCTGGTTCATCCTGGCGGCGGCAGCCGCCCGGAGGTGTTCCGGCAGGATGCCCAAGCGCAGCGCAAAGGCCTGGCAGGCCTGAGAGCCCGTGGCCATGGTGCCGTCCTCGCGCAGCCACGCCGCCAGCATGGCCTGCCGTGTCGCTTCGGCCCGCCTTTCATGGTCGCGTGCGTCTGCCTCCTTGCCCAGTGCCCGGGCAAACTCAGATAGCATCCGATCGTTCAGGAAATGGTACCCCGTCGACATGTACACGCCAGGTGTGACTCCGGAGCGCGGCGAATCGCCCTCGCAGCTGTCCTGCGGACCGGCCCAGTCGCCGTAATGCGAGTAGGTGACCAGGCCGTTTCGGGTCTGGCGGGCCAGGCAGTCGTTCCAGGCTGCCAGGGCCGGGTAGGCCTCCTCGAGCAGCGCGCGGTCCCCGTAATGCAGATAGCTCATCCGGGCGGCGACCAGAAACGAGCTGCAGACGGGATCCGCCGGCCGGTGCCCGTAGACGAACGGCGCCGTGCAGCCGATGGCTCCGTCTTCCTGTTCGTCGACAATGTCCCGGACGATCTTGGGGAACAGGCGGCCGGCGTCGAAGTTGTAGGGCAGCTCCTCGAAACGCACCGTCGCGTCGTTGAGCCAGCCCATGCGCTCGTCGCGTTGAGGGCAGTCGGTGGCAATGCCATGGAGGTTGTCGCGCTCGGTCATGACGACCATCTGCTGCAGCTGGTTGACGATCGGGCTGCCACAGCGAAAAGTGCTGGTGCTGTCGATCGCGGTATGAAGCAGCAGGCCGGACAGGAAATCCCGGTCAGGCGCAAAGGGGAGGCCGGAGACCTTGACGTAACGGAATCCATGGTATGTAAAGGACGGACTCCAGGTGACCGTGTGTTCCGATGTCGGACCTGTGATAAAACAATCCTCCGCCCGGGCCCCCCTGAGCGGTGCCCGGTACAGGTCGCCTGTTTCGTCAAGCTCCTCGGCGTGGCTCAGGCGGATCGCCAGCCCCTCCGGTAAACCCGACGGCAAGCGGATCTCGCAGACGCCCGCGATGTTTTGGCCCAGGTCGAAAACCGTGCCGTCCGCGACGTCATGGACGGCGATCGGGTCATAGGTTTGCCGGACCCGGATCGGTTCGAGTTCCTGGGGGCACATCCTGACCGCCTCACCGGGCGCTGCCACGATCCGGCAGGATTCAGCGGGCCGCGGGGCGCCCGCCAGGCGGGCATCGTAGGTCTCGCCGTCGAAGAGGTGGCTCGAGACGACCGGGCCGCGGCGGCACTGCCAATCCGGACCGGTCTGGATGCGCCGGACCGTGCCGTCGGTAAACCCGATATCCAGGATGGCCGTGAGTTGGGGAATACCAAAAAAGGGAACGGTTTTGCTATGCAGATAAGGCCCCAGGTTGCGTCGCCAGCCCTGGGCTACGGTGATCTCGAGCCGGTTGCTGCCATCTGAGAGCAACCGGTCCAAGTCGCCGTGCACCGTGTAATAACAGCGCTTGTGGTAGGCGGAAAAAGCCGGGGACAGCCGGTCCTGCGGGGCCACGGGCGCCTGGTTGATCCGGATCTGTTGGTACCCGATGCCGCAGCAGTAAAGGACACCCCAGACCGGCTTGCTTCCGGCAAGGTCAAAATCGAAAGAAAAGACGATGGCCGCATCGCTGTAGTCGTCCTGCGGCGCGATCCAGAGGGCCTTCCAAGGCTCAAACAATCCGGTTATAAACGACCAGCCCGCGCGCCGGCCTGGTTGGCCGGCCGCGTCGCGCAGCTGGATAAAAACGTCGTAACGCGTTCCGGAACGAAGCGGCGGACCCGCGTAAGCCAGGCTTGGTTCAGAAGATGATATCCATCCGCTGTCCCAATCGCAGGTGTCTTCGCCGTGCCATAGTTCCAGGCGGCAAGCCGTCTGAGCATCCGTACGGCTGCCCGCGAGTGCCCATGAAAACCGGGGTCTGGCGCTGCCGACGACCATATCCTCGTGGTGACGCCCGCTGTCGATCCGCAGTGCTGTGGGAACGATGCCTGCCATGGTGAACCTCCCTGGATCATAACCGGTGAACCGGTTGGAACATGCGGTAAAACGATGTGATGTCCTTTGCTTTTGCTGCTGTAATCAGTGTATCACGTCAATCTGGTTTTGTATGGTGGGTCACGTGCAGCATACCGGGACTGTTATAATGAAGGCAAGGAAAACCGTGACAGGGGCGACAGGCATGGATTACGATCACAAGGGCAGAATCGGGCTGGCCCTGGGCGGGGGCGGCTCCAAGGGGTCTTACCAGCTGGGCGCCTGGCAGGCGTTCCGCGAGGAGGGCATCCGCTTTTCGGCGATCGCCGGCACCTCGATCGGCTCGGTCAACGGGGCTTTCATGGCCTTAGACGACTACGACGGGGCCTGCGAGATGTGGGAAAATCTGCGCATGGACCAGTGTTTGGCGTTTTTGGAAAACCGTACGGTCAAGTCGACCGACTTGATCAGCCTGAAAAACGCGCAGCTGGTCCTGCGCGAATTGATAGCCCAGCGCGGGCTGAACACCGCGCCGCTGCGCGAGCTTCTCGGCCGTTATATCCGCGAAGAGGACGTGCGGAAAAGCCCGATCCGCTATGGCCTGATGACCGCGTTGTTTCCCAACCTGAATGCCGCGCCGCGCTGGATCGGGGACATTCCGTCCGGCCGGCTGATCGACTACATCATGGCCAGCGCTGGCTTTCCGGGCCTGCAGAGAGTCGAGATCGACGGTCAGCGTTTCCTGGACGGCGGGTTTGCCGACAACGTGCCGGTCTCCATGCTCCACGACCAGGGCTACAGCCGGATTGTCGCGGTCGACCTCGGCCGGCACGCCAGGCTGGAGAGCCCGCTGCTGGACAATGTGAGCATCACATACATCCACAGCCGGACGGATCTCGGCGGGACCTTCGACACGACCCCGGCGATCCTGGCCCGCAATCGGCGGCTTGGCTATCTCGACACACGCAAGGCCTTCGGCCACCTGGCCGGCGAGCATTTTGCCTTCTGGCCCGACAGCTGGCAGACGCTGGTTGCCCGCTTCGGCACAGACAACTGCCGGGGCTTCGAGCAAGCCGCGATGGCCTATGACCTCGACCGCGGCACAGTCTATACCGCGGAGCAGTTCCTGGACGCGATCCGGGAGCAGCGCAAGGCGGCCCAGCTGGCGTACACCAGCCGGCGCCAGGCACTCAAGATCGAACACAAGATTGCCGCGATCCGGTCCGGCCAGCTCAAGGTGCTAAGGCTCCTGCCGCCGCTGAAATTGGCCTTCCTGCTCGAAGTCACGGCCAAGGCCCGCCAAAGCGGCAGCAAACTGAGCGCACCGGCGCACCTGTTCCCGAACCTGAACCTGGCTGTTCAGGCGCTCTGCGCGCTGGACGGCACCGTAGACGGCCATTTGCTGTATAATGGAACCCAACACGATCCAGACCAGGAGAGGATACCATGAACCCGAAGACGTTTTGTATCCCGTATGATCACGACTGCCTGACCCTATCGCTGGATCCGGCCCGGATCAGGGCCGTCCTGGAACCGGCGCCCGTTGAAACAGAGGCAGGGAAATCCGAGCAGGAACAGGTCTTGGACGCCTTGGCGCATCCGATCGCGTCGCCGCTGCTCAGCGACCTGGCCCGCTCGGCACGCCGTGTCCTGATCCTGACCAGCGACCACACCCGCCCGGTGCCCAGCGCGATCACGCTGCCGCTGCTGCTGGCGGAAATCCGACGCCACAACCCGGACGCGGCGATTAAGATCCTGGTAGGAACCGGGTTCCATCGCCTGACGACACCGGACGAGATGGAGGCCAAGTTCGGCGCGAACCTGGTGCGTCAGGAAGATTTTATCGTTCACGACAGCCGGGATAAGCAGCACATGGTCTTCAAGGGGACCTTGCCTTCGGGCGGCGCCCTCTGGCTGAACGACCTGGTCGACTGGGCCGACCTGCTGGTCGCGGAAGGCTTCATCGAGCCGCATTTCTTCGCCGGTTTTTCAGGCGGCCGCAAGAGCGTCCTGCCGGGGATTGCGGCCGCGGAGACCGTTCTGGCCAACCACTGCGCCGAATTCATCGCCAGCGACCGGGCGCGCACCGGCATCCTGGACGGCAACCCGCTGCACCAGGACATGCTGTTCGCCGCGAAGCAGGCCAAGCTGGCCTTTATCCTCAACGTCGCGCTCGACGCCGAAAAGAAAATCATCGGCGCGTTCGCCGGCCATCCCGACCAGGCTCACCGCGCCGGTTGCGACTGGGTCGGACGCCGCGCCGAAGTCCGGCGCCAGGAGGCGGACATCGTGATCACCTCCAACGGCGGCTACCCCCTCGACCAGAACATCTACCAGGCGGTCAAGGGCATGACCGCGGGCGAAGCCTGCGTGCGCCCGGGCGGCGTGATCGTCATGGTGGCGGCCTGCGCCGACGGCCATGGCGGCGAGGCCTTCTACCGCTGGTTCGCCGATGCCGCCTCGCCGGCCGACGTGACGCGCAAGATCCTGGCGATCGACCGCCAGAACACGCTGCCGGACCAGTGGGAGGCCCAGATCCTGGCCCGGATCCTCGAGCATTGCACGGTGATCCTGGTCACGGACCGCTGCGATCCGCAACTGGTGCGCGCCATGCACCTGGAACAGGCCGACACCCTGGAGCAAGCCCTGGCCATGGCCCGGCAGAAGGCCGGTGAAGATGCCGGCCTGGTCGTTATCCCCGACGGCGTGGCCGTGATCGTGAAACCCTGATAACCTGCCATTCCGACAGAAGAACAAGCGAGGTATTTTATGCTGACCGATTCAGAACGTGTGACGCGCCTGCAGGCGCCGACCGGTTATCCGGTGGCCGCTGTCCTGGACACCGACACCTACAACGAAGTCGACGACCAGTTTGCCCTGGCCTATGCCCTCCTGTCCCCGCGGATCGACCTCAAGGCCGTGCTGGCCGCGCCGTACTACAACAACCGCTCGGACAGCCCGGCCGACGGCATGGAAAAAAGCTACCAGGAGATCCTGAAAATCCTGGATCTTCTCAAGCGGCCGGTCGACGGCATGGCCTGGCGGGGATCGCCAAACTACCTGCCGGCGCCGAAAACCCCGGTCGACTCGCCGGCCGCCCGGCGCCTGATTGAGCTGGCATTAGCGGCCGAACAGCCGCTGCAAGTGCTTTCGATCGGCTGCGCGACCAACATCGCCTCCGCGCTGCTGCTGGAACCTGCGATCGCCGACAAGATCGTCGTCGTCTGGCTGGGCGGCCACGACCGGGACTGGCCGGACACCAACGAATTCAACCTGATGCAGGATGTGTACGCCTCCCAGGTCCTGTTCGACAGCGGCGTGCCGCTGGTCCGCTTTCCCTGCGCCCGGGTGACGGAACTGCTGCTGACGACGCTGCCGGAGCTGGAGACCTGCCTGGCCGGCCGCTCCGCGCTGGGCGACTACCTGGTCGGGACGGTCAGCGGCTACGCCCCGCAGGACGAGCGGCGCTTCGGCTGGTCCAAGGTGATCTGGGACATCATCGCGGTGGCCTGGATCGACTGCCCGGAGGCCCTGACGCTAAGTTGGGTACCGACGCCGCGCCTGGTCGGGGATGCGGACACGCCCAAGCGCGAGCTCTGCTTCAACCACGATTTCCGCCGGCCGATCTGCCGCGAGGGCGTCCATGTGCGCCGTGACCTCGTCTTCCGGCGCGTGTTCCAGCTGATCAACGGCAGCGGCAAGGTGACGATTTAATGCCGGACAGGATGCGGTTGCTGCTGCCGATTGATATCCCCGAGAGCTGACGCTGCCATTTGGCAAGATACCGGGGATTAGGAATGGTGACATCCGTGCAGCATTCCGATACAAAATATTGGCCGGATGGTTTTTGACGAACGGTCGCGGAGAGCATGTGTCCTTCCCTTTGCAAGCTCACACGGCGTTTACCTGTCCGGGCTTTGGACGTTTCATGCGCTTGTCCAGGACAGCGATGTTTTCACCGACCTGGTTCGATTTGCAGCTGTGGTGTTTGTTTTTCTTGCACATAAATCGTGGGAAACCGGGCATGACGCCTTGTTTGACCCTGCAAAAGACGTTCCGACAGACCCGCATCCAGCGCCTGCCATGCTGCTTGAAGAGCGGTGGTGTCAACCTCTTTGAGCCAGGTTCATTCGCGTTTCAACACGGTCAGCTGTTTGTCCTGGCTCTACCGGGTTGGCGCTATCCCCGCCTTGTTGTTTTGCCCAATGCGCTTGTCTGAGACAGTGGTTAAGCACATACCTTTGATGCAAAACAAGCATGTGTTCATGACGCAGGCAGCCATGTCCGACGTTCAGCTGGCTCATGTCTCAAAATAGGAGACGTTTTGCCCATGATGGGGGTGCGGGAGTTGCCGGGTGTAATGGCCAGTACAACAACACGATGGAGGTGAAACAAACACTGCCAAATGAAATCCCAAAGCAGCAAAAAGAAATATTTTTACCACCCTTGATTAGCGGGCAGGGCCGTACTGGCGGCTGAGAAACCAGAGGATGCCGCCCAGATCAAGAGCCAGCCGGCCCAGCGGACCAGCGAAAGCCGGCGGCAGGATGGTGGCGGTGACAGCCAGGTGACGCGTATCCAGGGAAAACTTTTTCAATGACAACCTCCATCTTACTGTCTTACTGTCCAGCCAGTGTGTGATGGAATGAGCTCTATTTGATGTATCGTTTTAGTTCTTCATAGAAAATTTCTCGTGTCCCAGCCAGAAGAACAACGATCAACTGTTCGTTCTCTTCATAAATTACATATGCGATCTCATAATTGATACCCATGTAACGGACATCATATCCATAGATGCCATTCAAGTCACCTTGTTTTCTCTGGCCTGAATATGGATTTTGCTGAATTTTTTGCATTGCAATCCGATAAGCGTCTTTGAGTTTCTTCTCGTTCAACTTTTTGAAATACTTTTCTGCAGCTGATGAGAAGCGGATCTCATACATCACGATCTTCTCCGAAAACATCAGCCATTCCAACAAAATGACGCTGCCCGGCGGCAATGCCATCAGCTTCTTCAATCATGGAATGAACAGCTTTTCTAATTTGTTGGCTGGTTTCAGTAAACTTCTGAACTAATTCGTCTCCAGTAAATCCTTGCGCCACCAAATCTTTAAGAATTTCTACGGAAAATTCGCTCTCGTCTTGAGTCAGTCGACGAATGACAAGAGCGCCATCTTCAAGTGAACACTCCACCTGGTCAGATAGGTCTAACGCTTGAAAATACTTCAAGGGTATGGTAATTTGCCTTTTTCCTGACACACGAATAATCCGCTTATTATCATTTAATCCTTTACTTGTATGAATCATCCTGAATCACTCCTGGTACAAAATTCGGTGTATTCCATGTGTATAGTATAACAAAGAAACCGGGTTATATTAATATCCAAGAAACTAGGATAGAATCAGCCGTTTGAAGACATCGCTCGCGAATCAGGGACTATCTGGCTTCCTGCTGAAAGAAAGACTAGAAGTGAATTCACATCAT
>Ga0123334_1002546_pt1 | contig 20926 bp, 25 predicted proteins | sample BiotimSIPDNA_FD_89706 | JGI IMG/M metagenome (GOLD analysis project Ga0123334, IMG submission 89706) | Anaerobic biogas reactor microbial communites from Washington, USA - Biogas_R1 time_0 SIP DNA | ecosystem: Engineered > Bioreactor > Anaerobic > Unclassified | place: Washington, USA... | reverse complement strand
CGGCATGATCTGCGGAATGATCGATCAGGGCTTTCTTTACGAGGTCCACATCCGCGTACGGGCCGTAGTCTTCAAGTCGCTCGTCACCAAGGGAGCGGCCATTGATCTGGCTCTGGATATCGGCGCGGGCGTGCACATTTCCTTTAAGGCCTCGGCTGTTCATGTATTCTGACCATGGTGGAGGATGTCTGATAGGCCGTTGACATATAACCCTCCGCTGCCTATACTTTAGTCGTATCGGCTGCAGCGCCGTGACGGTTCTGCAGGAAAGGGATGGATTCCGGCTCTTGAGGGAACTAAACCCGGTCGAGAAAGGAATCCCAACAGCAGCAATGAGTGAACAGAACAAAAAAACCGCTCCCCGGGAAAGGGACATTATTCTCGACTCCATTGCCGATGGCGTCTTTTCCGTGGATGATCAATGGCACATCACGTCCTTCAACCGCGCGGCGGAAAGGATTACCGGTGTTCCTTACGAGGACGCCATCGGGCAGCGGTGCAAGGATGTGCTGAAAGCGGAGATCTGCGACCGCGGCTGCCTTCTGAAAAAAACCATGCAGACGGGAAAACCGGTGGTCAACCGCACGGTCTACATCGTCAATGCCGAAGGTCGTCGGATGCCCATCAGCATTTCTACGGCGCTGCTGCGCGATGAAGAGGACCGGATCATCGGAGCGGTGGAAACCTTCCGGGATCTCAGCCTGGAAGAGCAGCTCCGCAAGAAAATCGAGGGGCGCTATTCCTTCGAGGACATTATCTCCCGGAATCATCGGATGCACGAACTGTTCAGCATCCTGCCGGATATGGCGAACAGCTCCAGTACGGTCCTGATCGAAGGAGAGAGCGGAACGGGGAAGGAACTCATCGCCAAGGCCATTCATAACCTCAGTCCGCGGAAAAGCAGGCCCTTTATTGCGGTCAATTGCGCCGCTTTGCCGGATACGCTTCTGGAATCGGAACTCTTCGGATACAAGGCCGGGGCCTTTACGGATGCCCGGAAGGACAAGCCGGGCCGCTTCAAACTGGCGGATAAAGGGACCCTTTTCCTCGATGAAATCGGGGATATTTCTCCGGCCATGCAGGTTCGTCTGCTCCGCGTTCTTCAGGAAAAAACCTATGAGCCTCTGGGTGCGGTGGAAAGCATCCGCCACGATGTCCGGATCATCGCGGCGACAAACAAGAAGCTCTGGGATCTGGTCAAGGAGGAGAAATTCCGGGAGGATCTCTACTATCGGATCAATATCGTGAGACTGGAGCTTCCCCCCTTGCGGGAGAGAATGGAGGACGTCCCTCTCCTGGTGGACCATTTCATCGAGCATTTCAATGTCCTCCAGGGCAAGGAAATTTCCGGCGTAACCGATGAGGCCTTGGCCTGCCTGATGACCTATACATATCCCGGCAATATCCGGGAGCTTGAGAATATCATTGAACGGGCCTTCATTCTCTGCAAATCGGGGATGATAGACCGGGTCCATCTTCCGGAGCCGGTTTGCGGCATCGCCGGTTCCCCGGAAATGCCGGCGTTGGACGCCATGTCCTTCCGGGACATGGAAGCGATTTTTCTGACCAATGTACTCCGGCGGAACTCATGGAACAAGAACCGCACGGCCCAGGAACTCGGAATACACAAAAGTACGCTTTTTCGAAAACTTAAGGCGCTGGGCATCCAGTCGCCGGGCAGGGTGACGGAAAAGGGGGAATCGTGAGTGCAGGGGTTGCTTTTTAAAAAAATCTCGTGATGTTCGAAGGAGGGTTTGAAATGAACCAGTTCGTTATTTTTGCTTTTAACGGAAACCCGATGTGCTTTGTTCATGTGCTCCTGAATGCCCTGGATCTGGAAAGCAAAGGGATGGGCGGGAAGATTGTCATCGAGGGTGAAGCCGTGAAGCTGGTCGAGGAAATGGAAACGTCGGGGAACCCTCTCTACAGAAAGGCAAAGGAGAAGGGGTTGATTGACTGCATCTGCAGGGCCTGCTCTTCGAAAATGGGCGTGCTCGAGTATAACGCGACCGTGGGAATCCCACTGGGAGGCGACATGACGGGACATCCCTCCTTTTCATCCTATATCGAAAAAGGCCATCAGGTTATTACGCTTTAAGCCGCGCCCCTGTCAAAAGAGCCTGGCAGCGATTTCCGGGCCACGGCTCCATTCTGGCGGGGCAGGATTTGTTGGTCGGCGTTCTTTTTTTCAAGATTAACACTATGAAGGAGGTTGTTATGAAACAGGTTCATGTTGTCAAAAGAAAAAGTCCGTTTCTTGTCGCGCTTTACTTCGCCCTTGCGATTGCCGTGGTTCTGGGATGGAATGCCAGCGGGTTTAGCCAGGAGTACAAGCAGATTGTCATTGCCACAGGAAGTCCCTTTGAGCTGGGTCTGGTCGACGAATTTGCAAAGGCTTTCCAGAAGAAATACGGCGGCGTTGTCCGCTGCATCAAGACCCCGACAGGGCCGGGGCTCGATCTGGGGAGGCATGGCCTGACCCATATCACCATGGGACACGAGAGGGAGGCGACGGCCCGGTTCGTCAGAGAGGGCTATGCTGCCAGAAGGATCGACCTGATGCACAATTATACCATTGTGGTGGGCCCTTCCAAGGACCCGGCACAGATTGCCGGCCTGACCGATATCAAGGAAGTGCACAGGAGGATTGCCCAGGCGAAGTCCCCCTACCTTTCCCGGGGCGATGGCGGGGGAATGAACATCCTGGAAATCAAAACCTGGAAGGAGTTGAATATCAACCCGGAAGGTGAAAAGTGGTATTCGGTCAGCAAAAAATTCATGCTGGCATCCCTGCTGGATGCAGATAAAAATGGCCAATACCATATGCTTGATTCATCAACCTGGGCTCTTCACAAGGCCAAGACGAAGGACCTGAAACTGCTGGTTAAAGGGCCGGCCAACGAATACGAGATGTGTCTCGTGAATCCTGCAAAGCACCCGCATCTTCAGTACAACCAGGATCTGGCGGAGAAGTTCTTCGATTTTCTGATCGGTGAAGAAGGACAGAGGATTATCGCCGACTTCGGGGTAGAACAATATGGGGAGCCCATCTATTATCCCGCGGCAGTTAACGTTTCAAGGTAGCGTTCCAGACTCCTCTGGAGCGGTTTGAGCGGGAGTGGATCGAACGGTCGCACGTGTCTTCGACAGGGGGCACACCCCTGGGGGCCATTTTTTCGGCTGTTTCCCCGGGGGGATGAAGTCCCGTTATCCGGCGCGGCGACGGTGCGCAGCCTCTACACCCCAGCGGATGGCCGCCAGCAGTCCGAGAAAGGCCAATGCCAAGGAGCACCAGACCAGGGCTTCGAACGCCAGCAGATAATACTGGGACGGATCGACCGCGATCCGTCCCAGTACAAAGCCCACAATAATCAGGGGAATGAGCGCCGCAAGCCGCCAGAAGCCTCTCCAGCGTCGAAGGGCGAAGATCTCCGCGATAAGAAACCCGATAAAAAGTGCGAACACAAGATCCATTAACATGGCTGATTTTCTTCTCTCCTGTTTTCCGGCAACCGGTCGCCGTGTGAGGTTTGAAATGAGCGCGGGGTATTTTCCGGAAAATGTTCCGGGAATTTCATATCTCTTCCTCCTTGAGGAACAGCAGGTGATATTCCGATTCGGTCAGATATCTCTTCAGCATTTTTCCCATCACATCGAATACCTCCGCTAAATCTTCATCGCTCATCCGTTTCAGGATCGTTTTCATCAAAGAGTCATCGGAAAATTTTTGCAGGTACAACTGAACGGTGTCTTCATCGGTCTGCCTGTCCAGGCCATAGCCTACAAGCCCCTCATAGGTTTCCACAAATCGGTGGGTGTGTTTTATCATAACAGTGTGTCAGCCCCTTTTCTGGTTTCATTATGTTACGATGTTCAATAAATCAAATCTGGGGGAAGATATCAACCAGATCATGGCAAAAGGAATCATGGCGATGTCTATCCCGTCCCTTTGCCCGGTGGGCGTCGTGAAAGGACTAAAAGAATGATGCGCAGAAATGCAACTTTCTCTCTCGGACAATGTTCCATTATTGCAATGCTTCATCCTGTCACTGCTGCATGATTAGATTGAAAGCTCTTTAAATCTTAATGGATTACAACTTAAAAAGTCTCTTGTTGCTTCTGGCATGCTTCGTGATGATGAGGGACAGTGGGGAGCGCAAAATATGAAATCAGCCATTCCGGTTTGCGGGCAGGACATTGCACTGGTTTTTGATGATGCGGATTTCCTGCTTCTTATCGAAGATGGGGAAAAGGGATTCCTCAAAGAGGAGCGGTTGCGCTGTTCTGGAAAAACGATGATCGACAGAGCGAACCAGCTCAAATCTCTTGATGTGGATCTGCTGATCTGCGGGGCTATTTCGTGTCCTCTGCAGCGAATGATTGAAGCGATGGGGATTGCCATCATTCCCTTTGTACGGGGAGAGGCGATGGAGGTGTTTGATGCCTATTGCGGGAATCGTCTCGAAGATCGGCGATTCTTTATGCCGGGAAGACGTGTCCTGCCGGACGGGCGCATCTGCCGAGGATCTCAAGGATGGTTTCGAAACCGTCGAGGAAGGAAGGCACCGAAATGAACATAGCGATTACATCTTGCGGCAGGGAGAAGGACAGTCAACCGGATATGAGCTTCGGGCGGGCGAAATGGTTCATCTTTTACGACGAGGACACGGGGCGGTTTGAAGCCCGCGAAAATTCGGATAATGTCGAGGCGGCCCATGGTGCGGGAATCCAGGCCGCACAACGAGTGGCGGATTTCGGTGCCGACGTGGTGCTGACGGGCAATATCGGGCCCAACGCGTTCCGGACGCTTAAGGCTGCGGGGATAAGGATTTTTCTCTTCGGCAAGGATCGCAAAAGTGTGGCGGAGGTTCTCCAGGGTTGGAAGGCCGGCGAATTTTCCGAAGCGGCGGGAGCGACGAACAAGGGCCATCGAGCCTGAAGGCAGGCAGGAGAGAACTCCTTAAGCAGGAACAACCGACCTGCCGCAATCGAATGGAAACGGCCTGTTTCCCATGCATCGTCTTCCGGCAGAGGAATAACATCAGACGGGGCGAACAATTAAGGTGCTCCCAAAAAATTTCTGTCGAATATACAGCAATCACTAAGGAAAAGGAGAAAGGCGTTATGAGTTCAAAGGATACAGATCATTCCCCGGAGAACGGCGAGTGTCCAGTGGAGGGGGGACAGCCGGACAGATCGATGGAGAATCTCAGCGATGATGAGAAAGTGAAGAGAAACATGCAGCGCATTGCCCATAAAATCCTGGTGCTGTCAGGAAAAGGCGGTGTCGGCAAAAGCACCGTCGCCGTCAATCTGGCGATTGCCCTCGCCCTCGAAGGAAAGCGCGTTGGGCTTCTGGATGTGGATTTCCATGGCCCAAGCATTCCAACGCTTCTTCACCTGGAGGGGAGGAGGCCGCAGGCAACGGAAACGGGGCTGCTTCCCATTTTGATTCAGGGCGGAATGAAGGTGATGTCCCTGGGATTTCTGCTGGCAAAGCCGGAAGATGCCGTCATCTGGCGCGGGCCTCTGAAAATCCATGCCATCAAGCAGCTGCTCGGAGACGTTGAATGGGGGGAGCTGGACTATCTCGTCATCGATTTTCCTCCCGGCACGGGAGACGAACCGCTCACCGTGGCCCAGACCATACCGGAGGCGGATGGGGCGGTGGTCGTGACAACGCCCCAGGATGTATCGACGATCGATGTCAGCAAATCCGTGACGTTCTGCCGGCAGCTGAACATCCCTGTCCTCGGCGTCATCGAAAACATGAGCGGCCTGATCTGTCCGCACTGCTCGAAGGTGATCGACCTCTTCAAACAGGGAGGCGGTGAGGCAATGGCCAGGCGGATGGAGGTGCCCTTTCTGGGCAGGGTTCCCCTCGATCCCCAGATCGTGATATCCTCGGATGAGGGAAAGCCCTTCATCTACTACCATCAGAATACCGAGGCCGCGGCAGCGTTCAAGCGGATCGTCGAACCGCTGCTCGATCTCTGATGAAGGAAATGAGGGAATTGGATAAAAGGATGAAGCGCGGAACGTCCACGGTGACGCCATGAACATTCGAGTCGTGGCGACAGGGTCGACCCCCCGGGAGCGCAGAGAGAGGCGATGGGGTCTGTCACTCCTCCTCGGGAACTCCGTGCTTCTTGATACCTTCGGCATGCCGTCCGTGTTCCGGGAGAACCTCTGCCGCACGGCTGAAGACGTTTCCCGGATCCGGCATGTCGTCCTCTCCCACGAGCATTGGGACCATGTGGACGGTCTGGTGGCGCTTGCAGAGCAGAATCCAAAGGCCACCGTCTATATCTGCCCCTCCACGGAACGTTCGGTAAAGGCCTGGATCAAGGGGTTGGGAATGCCGGTGGTGGAAGCGGCCGATTGGCTCGAAATTGAAAAGAGCGTTTTCCTGTCGGGCGAAATCGCCGGAACGTGGAGCGGGAATCCCCTGTGGGAGCAGTTTATGGTGATTCAGGAGCCGCCGGGGCTTTCCGTTCTGACGGGATGCGCTCATCCGGGCCTTTCCCCGATCCTTCAGTGCGTGCGGAGACGGTTTCCCGACCCGGTTACCCTGTTGATGGGCGGTTTTCACCTGCTGAACAGCTCCAGGGAAGAGATATCGGTGGAAATTGCCGCTTTGCGGATGTTCGGCGTTCAGCGGGTCGCTCCAACGCATTGTACGGGGGAACTTGCTGTCCAGATGCTGCGCGATGCCTTCGGGAACCGCTTTCTCGATGTGGAGGAGGGCGGCCTGATCAATACGCAATCGGATTGAAGATGGCCCTGAAACCTGCGGAAGGCGCGGAACATCGGGCAAATAACCCGCCGCTTCCGCCTGTTCCATCAAAAATAAAAACAGTCCGGGATTCTCAACTCCGGGCATTACGCATAAGGGAAACGGAATAACATGTTTTTACCAAATAAAATTTTCTTCACGAAAGGCGTTGGGACTCATCGGGCGGAGCTGCACTCCTTTGAACTGGCCCTTCGGGATGCGGGAATCGAAAAGTGCAATCTGGTGCAGGTGTCCAGCATCATGCCTCCCGGCTGCCGGGTGATTTCGAGAACGGAAGGCCTGCGTTTTTTGAAACCCGGCTCAATCACCTACTGCGTCATGAGCCGCTGCGCCAGCAATGAACCCAGAAGGCTGCTGGCGGCCTCTGTCGGCTGCGCCATCCCGGCGGATAAGACCACTTACGGTTACATCAGCGAACATCACGCCTTCGGGCAGACGGAAAGGCAGGCCGGAGAGTATGCGGAAGATCTGGCGGCGGCGATGCTGGCGTCCACCCTGGGAATCGATTTTAACATTGAAGAAAGCTGGGATGAAAAAAAGGAGATTTTTAAAATCAGCGGAAAGATTGTGGGCACCAGAAACGTCACTCAGTCCAGTATCGTAAAAGGCACGGATTACACGACCGTCCTGGCGGCCGCCGTATTCGTGTTTTCCTGAAGATTCGCACAAGGGGAAGGCGACCATCCTTGCAGGGAAGCCGTCGAAAAGAAATCATTCCAATTCCAACGTCAGGGTGATATTTAGGAGCTCTTGTCAGGCCCTCGAGGCAGGGCCGTGATATGGATCCGCACCAACCGGAGAATGGGAATGACGGTCTTCAATCTGCTGATGACGGTGTTGGCGATCACAGGGGTGGCCCTTCTGTGGTTCGTTCTTCACTATTATCTGAATTCTCTCATGGAGAATCCCGACGGGATTGCGAAGGTGACCGGTTCATGCGGTGACACCATGGAGATCGCCCTGAAGTTCAACGGACCGAAGGTCGAGGATGTTCATTGCTGGACCGATGGCTGCGCGATCAGCAAGATGTGCGTGGAGACGGTGGGGATGCTTGCCCGCGGCAAGACGTTTCCGGAGTTGAACACCATCGATACGACGGCCATCCTGGAGCGGGTCGGGAAGCTGCCGGACACGCACATGCACTGCGCTGTTCTGGCCGAGACGACCTTGAAGAAGGCTCTCTCCGATTACAGGCAGAAGAACCCCGGGGGGAACTTCCGTGGAGAAGAGGGCAGTGGGGCCGGCCCTGCAACGGGTGATCGGGGCATCCCGGACGGCGTTTCCAGGACGGTGGGAGCGGGCTATGTGGTCTACCTTTTTCCTTCTGCCAACTACGTCATGAAGGCGGAAAAAATCCTCAAGGGACTCGGGATCAGCTACAAGATCATTCCCGTTCCCCGCCATCTCAGTTCCGACTGCGGCGTTTGCCTGCGGATCAGCCGGGATCAGCAGGAACGGGTCGGTGAGGCCCTGCGGGAAAAGGTTCCCTGGGAGCACCTGGCTGCCCTCTGAAAAGAAATAAGGATCCTGAAGGAGGATCTGAAGCCGTGAGCGACGTTTGACGGATCTGTTTCGAAACGGCAGTTTTTTAAAGGTTGAAAGGGCGTGTCCTGAAAAACCTCGAAGATGTCTTTTGCCGGAGACATCCATCTCTGATGAAAAGGAAATAGTTGCAGCAATGTGGGAATATACGGATAAGGTCATGGAGCACTTCTGGAAACCCCGCAATGTAGGGGAAATCGCCGATCCAGACGGTGTGGGGGAAGTCGGTTCCATTGCCTGCGGCGACGTACTGCGCCTGACGTTCAAAGTGGATGAAAACAAAAGGATCACGGAGGCGAAATTCAAAACATTCGGCTGCGCCAGTGCGATTGCGGCGGCGTCGGCCTTGACGGAGATGCTCAAGGGCTTGACCGTGGAAGAGGCTGAAAAGATCACAAATCAGGACATCGCCGCTTCCCTCGGGGGGCTGCCTCCGCAGAAGATGCACTGTTCCGTTCTTGGGGAGCAGGTTCTCGAAAAAGCGATTGCCTACTATAGAGGGCAGCCGGGGGAAACCGAAGCAGAAGAGATTATCTGTGAATGCTTCGGCGTGACGGATCAGGAAATTCTGAAGGCCGTTTCAGAAAATGGTCTGGATGCCCTGGAAGACGTGACGAACTACACGAAGGCGGGGGGCGGCTGCGGAAGCTGCCATGGGAAGATCCAGAGGATTCTCGGTTGGGTGCGCGCCGAAGCCCGCAAGCCTCGCGGTCAGAAATTGGTGCAGATCGGGAAATTTCCGGCTGTTGCAGAAGGCCTGGACGTGAAAGGGGATACATGCCAGGGAGCGGGCTGACGGGCGGCTGGGGGGGGACCCCTGTCGAGAAGAGCGGTCCTGCCCGGGATTTGCGGTGTTTCGGGAGGGATCAGGGCTTCGCCGGAGCTGCCGGCCCGAAGATCCGATCCGTCAGCTTCACGTACCAGGCGGCGGATTGGACCTGGATGATGTAGGCCAGGGCGATGACCAGAGCCGCTTCAGACCCCCGGGGGCCGAAGGCGTTCATGGCGATGGCCAGGGCGATGGAAAGGTTGCGCATCACGGTGCCGTAGACCAGGGCGATGGCGTCTCCCCTGGGAAGCAGGCTTTTTCCCGTTATCGTGCTCAGGCTGTAATTGAAAAGATAGAGAAGCAAAAGAGGCACAAAGATGCCGATCAGCTGCTGAGGCTGTTCGGCAACCGCCCGGGCCTTTACAGCGATGGCGATGAATACGATTCCCAGAACGCCGATGGTGGACAGGGCCGGAAAGCGGGGCGCCCAAACGTCCTGGAAGCCCTTCTGTCCCACCTTCGCCACCAGGGTCTGCTGGGTGGCAAAGCCCGCGGCCATGGGAAGAAAGACGATGAAGGCGATCTGCGTCATGACGGCCGCCGTATCGACGGTGACCTGGGTTCCCAGGAGCCATTGCACGTAAAAGGGCGTGGCCAGCGATCCGAGGATGAGGCCTATCACCGTCATTTTCACGGCCGCCTCAAGATTGCCCTTGGCAAAGCCTGTCCAGGAAATGGTCATCCCGCTTGTGGGAACCAGGGAAGCCAGGAGCAGGCCCAGGGCCATGAAGTGGCTTTCGGGGAAGAATATTTTTCCCAAACCGAAGGCGGCGAAGGGAATGACCGCGAAATTGATGAGCTGGGTTAGGAGCTGGGCTCTGCCGTCGCCCCCCTCCAGCACCTTCTTTATCCTGAGGGTCACCATCATGGGATAGACCATCAGGAAGGTGAAGGGGACGATCAGGGACTTGACCCACCCGGCATCGGTGACCAAGCCGTAACAAAATCCGGCCGCCATCAAAAGGGGGATGGCGATGACCAGATTCTTGTTGATGGACGAAAGAAGAGACCACATGGCGCGATGTTTTCTCCAGGAGGGGATCCGCTGCGATCATGCCGGGCCATGAGACAGTGGAGCCCCTTGATCAGCGGGTGAGCCGGATCGCCTAATCCAGAATCCCCTTGATGCACTTCAAGGTGCTTATCACTATTTCAGCATCATGTGCCGTTGAATGTTCCGGCAACTGGGACATGATTCCCAGTCCCTCGGTGGCCTCATGGAATTCCTCCGGCGACAGAGAGCTCACGACCGCACAATTGATCATGGGGTTGACGTTCACAAGTCTCCGTGACAGTTCAATGCCCGTCATGTCCCCCAGGTTTTCGTCGGCCACGACGAGATCCGCCGTGCGGCCTGAAAGCAGCGTCAAGGCCTCTTCTCCCGATGAAGCCGTCTCCAGTTCAACCTCTTTGTATCCGCCCAGGGCGGATGACAGGCTGCTCAACGAATCGGCATCCCGCCTCACCAACAATATTTTCAGCATGACATCCCCCTGAATCGTCATCCGCGAGCCGCAGCTAAAAAAGGACAGGGATTGCCGGCGGTTTGCTGATCCTGCCCCTCGCCGTCGGCCCTGTCCCGCTTTTATGGCTTTTCGTTATTGAGTTACCAGTTACCTTCCACATTCTCCTTGTCTGCAAAAGTCAGCTTTCCGTCCAGAAACGCCTGAACGGCTTCTCTTACCGTGCCGGAGGCGTCATTCGCAACCTTTACGCCGGCGGCATTGAGGGTTTTGAAGGCGTTGGGTCCGCAGAAGCCGGTGAGCAGGACTGCCGCGCCCTTGTTGTGGACGTCGGCCGCAGCCTGGATGCCCGCCCCTTTAAGAGAATTCACATTCTCCCTGTTGTCCAGAACCTCGAACGCCATGGTTTCCGAATCCACGATAAGGATATAGGCCGCCCTGCCGAAGCGGGGATCGACCTGGGAATCAAGTTCCCTGCCCTGAGATGTGACGGCAATTTTCATTACGGGTCTCCTCCCTCCTATCTTCCGCCACCACCGCCGCAGACCTGGTCATCCTCGATCATGGGTAGTTTCCCTGCGATGAGGTCTTCAACAACGGGCCTGATTTCAGGCCGCGTCACATCATAGTACACATTGATGCCGACCTGGCGGAAACCCATCAGGGGCCTCAACCCGATCCCGCCGACGACCAGCGCATTCACATTGTGCTGTGCCAGCAGGTTAACAGGCACCATGCACCCTCCCTGGACGTGGCTCTGATTTGCAATCGTGCTTACGTTTTCGATTTCGCCGCCTTTAACGTCCACCAGGGTAAAGACGTCGCAATGGCCGAAATGGCCTGATCTGTGGCCATCGAGGCCGCCGGTTTCCATCGACGGAATAGCGATTCTTCCATCCTTCATTTTTCATATCCTCCTTAAATTACGATCTAATCGTTTTTATCTTCTCTTCTTCGGACTCCTGGCTATGGCAGGATTTCCAATTCCCGGCCGTGGCCTGGAAGGGCGCCCTCTTGAAAACTGCCCGGTCAGGCCTGGTTGATCTGCAGCCTTTCCGCAATCCTTTCCCAGATTCGACTGACCCTGAGCGCGGACTCGGACCGGGGATCATACTCAAGCAGGGTTTGACCTTGAACCATGGCCTTCGTGAAGACCGGGTCAAAGGGGACCCCCGGAAGGACTTCAATGCCCTTTCCCCTTGCCAGGTCCTCTATGGCCCCGGTTTCATCCGGGTTCAGGTCGGATTTGTTGACGCAGACCATGGCCGGGATTCTGAACTGCCCAGCCAGCTCGGCAACCCTCATCATATCGTGCTTTCCCGATAAGGTGGGCTCCACCACAATGAGCACGGCGCTGGCCGTTCCGATGGATGCAATGACGGGACACCCTATCCCGGGCGGTCCGTCTGTCAAGATCAGATCCAGCTTCTGCTCTTCAGCCAGCTTTGCCGCCTGCTGCCTCACGACGGTCACCAGCCTTCCTGAGTTCTCCTCCGCAATTCCCAGCCTGGCGTGGACCATGGGGCCAAAACGTGTCCGGGAAATAAACCATTCACCGCATGTGCTCAACGGGAAGTCGATGGCCTCTTCCGGGCAGAAATACACGCAAACTCCACAGCCTTCGCAGTCTAGGTGCGAGACAATAAAATCCTCATCAATGGCGCTCCAGCGGCATAGATCGCGGCAGAGGCCGCATCTCAGGCATTTCTCCGGATTGATGATCGCTTTATGGCCGCCCTGAAAATCATGCCGTTCGATGATTTCCGGCGCCATGAGCAGGTGTAGATCCGCAGCGTCCACATCGGCATCACAGAGGACCATGCCCTTCGCGAGCGATGCGAAAGCCGCGGTGAGGCTTGTCTTTCCCGTTCCCCCTTTTCCGCTTATAACAACCAGTTCTTTCATGAGGACTTTTCCCGTTTCACAAGAGAGTCGATGCGCCGGTATAACTCCATAAACTTTTCCTTCCATCCCGGCATGTTTTCAGACAGAAGTTCACCCCGGGAATAGGCCTCGGCAATGCCTCGATCGAAGGGGATTTCCATCAGAACCGGGAGCGATTCCTCCCTGGCGTATTCCTTCACCTTCCCATACCCTATGTCGGAGCGGTTGATGACCAGGCCGCAGGGGATGCCGAGCATTCTGACCGCCCCGAGCGCCAGTTTCAGGTCATGGAGGCCGAAGGGGGTCGGCTCCGTGACCAGAAGAACGAAATCGGCTCCCTTCATGGCCGCGATGACGGGACAGGATGTGCCCGGCGGCGCGTCAATGATCGTCAGTCCCTCCGCTGCCGTCTGGGCGCGGACTTCTCTTATGAGAGGGGGAGACATCGCCTCTCCGATTCTTAATTGTCCGTCCACGAATTCAAGCCCATTGCGTCGCCCCTTCCGGATGGTCCCCAGTCCCCGCTCCTTCCACCGGATGGCCTTAACGGGGCACACCATTTCGCAGCCTCCGCAGCTGTGACAGAGATTTTCGAAGGACAACACCGTCTGGCCCAGGACGACCAGTGCCCGAAACTGGCAGATTTCGGCGCATTTCCCGCAGCGGGTGCATTTTTCTTCATCAATTTCAGGGACCGGTGTCGTAACCGTGCGGGTGGATTCAAAGACCGGATTGAGAAACAGATGGGCATTGGGCTCTTCCACATCGCAGTCCATGAGGAGGACCTTCCCGCCCACGGAAGCGGCCAGATTGGTCGCCACCGTTGTCTTTCCCGTTCCGCCTTTTCCGCTTGCCACGCTGATGATCATCATCATCTCCTGTTTGCTTGAAAATACATCCATCCAACGTATCACCAGACCGTTCCCGCCTTGTTCGCATCAGGTGCTTTTCGGGTGAACCTCATCACCCTTTACCGGAACCTCCGTCAGAGGGATGCCTGCCGGTGTTTTGTAATGGCATGGACCATGCCATTACAAAACACCGGCAGGGGCGTGTCATGTATCTACCTGGTTAATCAAACGAAATGGATGAAAATTCTTTGATGGGGGCGATCAGGAGATGGAGGCGCAATTGCAATAATGCAATCTCTTCTTTGCACAAGTGCAACGATGCAATACCGCCTGGAGATGCCCTGCCGGGATCACAAAGGCGGAATCGGGTTATTTGGATCGTCCGTCCTGTCTGGGAAGCTCGATATTCAGCCGCTTGATTTTTCGCCACAGGGTTGCGGGGTGAATGCCCAGTCTGGCTGCCGTGCGTTTCCTGGACCAGTTGTTTTCGGCCAGGGCACTGTAAATAAACTCCTTTTCCTGCCCCTTCATGGAAATCGTTCCTGGTTCGGAAGACAGACCCTTTGGGTCTGCTCGGCCGGATCCCTGAAGGAGGTAATCGGGAAGGTGTTTTCTGTCGATCAGGCCGTTTCTGCAGACGACCATCGCATATTCGATGATGTTCTCCAACTCCCGGATATTGCCGGGATAATCGTGGGACATGAGAACCGCCAGCGCCTCCGGCTGAAAGCCCTGAATGTCTTTTCCCTTGCGGCGGTTGAATTTTCCAATGAAGTGTTCCGCCAGGAGGGGAATGTCCTCCTTCCGTTCCCTCAAAGGGGGGAGATAAAGGTTGACCACATTGATCCTGTAGTAGAAGTCCGTCCGGAAGGCCCCTTCTCTGACAAGCTTTTCCAGATCTTTATTGGTTGCCACAATGATCCGCACATCCACCTTTTCCGATTTGGTTCCTCCAAGTGGCTCAAAAACCTTTTCCTGAAGAACGCGGAGGAGCCTGACCTGCATGGCCGGCGAGATGTCTCCGATTTCGTCCAGGAACAGGGTTCCACCATGGGCCAGGGTGATGCGTCCGGGCTTGTCTTTCTTGGCGTCTGTAAAGGCCCCGGCCTTGTAGCCGAACAATTCCGATTCAAGGAGATTGTCCGGCAGGGCTCCGCAGTTGATCGTGATCAGAGGGCCGTCCTTTCTCGAACTCATGGAATGAATGGCCTTTGCAAACAATTCCTTGCCGGTTCCGCTTTCGCCTGAGATGATAACCGTGGCGTCGCTGTCGGACAGCTGTTCCACAATGTGGAAAAGACGATGCATCTCTTTGTTCTTGCTGATGATGTCGTGGAAGGACTGGCGGTTGTACAACTCCTTGCGGAGATTTTCCACCAGGCTGAGATCCCTGAAGGTCTCGACCCCGCCGACGGCCTGTCCCTTTTTGTTTTTAAGGAGGGCGGTGGAGATGCTGATGGGGACGCGCCGTCCTTCGGCATTTTCGATGAATATGGGCTGGTTGACAACGGATTGCCCCGTTTCGACGGTATGCCTGAGAGAGCACGACGTATCGCAGATGCTGGTCCTGAAAACCTCGCGGCATTTCTTCCCCAGGGCCTCCTCTTTCGGTATGCCTGTAATTTTCTCGGCGGCGCGATTGAAGGATGTGATCTTCCATTCGGAATCGACGGTGAAGACACCGTCTTCGATGCTGTCAAGAATAATCTGCGTCTGATTTTCCCGGTCGTTCCTCATTGCCTGAACCGTCGTATTGTTGTGGGCTGTTCCCTGTTGGGCTTCGCATGCTTCCCTTACCACTAAAGTGCACTGCATTGCCACCCTTTCTTCGGTAGGCCCGCTCCGGTTTTCATCGCTCGGACCCCGGCCTTCCGAGGGGTCCCCCCCCAATGACAGGGGGATGTGGCGTCAAGTCCGTCACGGAGGCAACGGCGGCTGAAATGGCCGGGCAGGTCATCGCTGACCGGCATTCCTGCCGGGTAAAATCGTCTCATTCCGCGAATAACCCTTGACACCCCGGTATTACTAAATAATACTTAAGCATCAGCTCCGGGAGTGCGGCGATGAAGAAAAAGGAAGGGATCATCACCTTCAAGGTGGATGATGATCTTTTGGGGGTTATAAAAAATATCCCCAATCGATCGGAGTTTATCCGGGCGGCCGTTATGTCGGCCCTCGATAATGTATGCCCCCTGTGCCGGGGAACAGGCATCCTGACTCCTAAGCAGAAAGAACACTGGGAGATATTTGCGGAGCATCACACCGTCAAAACGTGCGAGGATTGCCATGAGCTTTTCATCGAGTGTTCGAGGAAAGAGAATGAATAGCCGACGGAAGAACCGCACCGGCGTCGGGGCCTTTTGCAGAAAGAATCCAACAATCGGGCGCGTGTAAAAAGAAGAAAAGGGAGATCGTTTCAGTGAAAAAAATTGGCACCGTTGTCGTGCTTCTGTTCGTGTTGATCGTGTGGTTGCCATTGGCCGGGGGGCAGGCGGTACAGCCCGGAATCCCATTATTTGTGAGCATTGTGCCTCAGGCCTTCTTCCTGGAGCGCTTGGGCGGAAATCGCGTGGATGTGACCGTTCTCATCGGAGAAGGGCAGTCGCCCCACAGTTATGAACCGACGCCGAAGCAGATGGCGAAACTTGCTGCGGCAAGGGCTTTTTTCTCCATAGGCGTACCCGCTGAAAAGGGGGTTATGAGAAAAATCAGGCAAATACACAGGAATCTCTTGATCGTGGAGACCCACAGGGGGGTTCCTTTCCGATATCTTGACGAACGCCACGACGATCATGGGCAGGGGCATGAGAAGAGGTCTGCGGTACAGGGGGGGAAAGAACCTGATCCACACATCTGGATGGATCCAAAGCTTGTGAAGATCCAGGCCCGGAACATCCAGATGGCCCTTCAGCAGCTGGACCCCCTTCACAGGCAGGAATATGAGGCCAATCTGAAGGCCTTCCTGGCGGATCTGGACCGGGTGGATGCGCGGATTGCCCGTTCCCTTGCGCCCTTCAGGGGCGGCAGGATGTATGTTTATCATCCGGCCTTTGGCTACTTTGCCGAAGCTTACGGCCTGAAGCAGATTCCGATCGAAGTTGAAGGCAAGCAGCCCAGTGCGAGGCAGTTGGCTGATCTGATCGATCGGGCGAAGAGGGACAAGGTCAAAGTCATGTTTGTACAGCCGCAGTTCTCAAGAAAGGGTGCGGAAATTATCGCAAAGGCCATCGGGGGAGTCGTGGTTCCCATCAATCCCCTGGCGCCGGATTACCTTGAAAATATGGAGAAAATTGCAATCGAGGTTGAAAAGGGGCTTCGCTGAAAGCAACCATGGCCGAAAATTCTGTTGTCACCTTTCAAAATGTCAGCTTTTCCTATGGCGGGGCGCCGATCCTGGAAGATGTGAACTTCACGATTCAGGAGCGGACCTTCATGTCCATTGTCGGTCCCAATGCCGGAGGAAAATCCACGCTGCTGAAGCTCATGCTCGGGCTTCTCAAACCTTCCCGGGGGACGATCGAGGTCTTTGGGCTACCCCCCGAAAAGGCCCGGACCCGTATCGGGTACATGCCACAATATGTTCAGTTTGACCCGGATTTTCCCGTCAGCGTGCTGGATGTTGTCCTCATGGGCCGGCTCGGTGTAGGAAAAAGCCTGCGATTCGGCCCATACGGCAAAGCGGACAGGGCCATGGCCCTTGAAGCACTGCGCAGGCTGGAAATGGATAACGCCTGTCATCGCCCCTTCAGTGCCCTTTCCGGGGGTCAGCGCCAGCGGGTCCTCATTGCCAGGGCCATGGCCGCCGAACCGGAACTGCTCCTCCTGGATGAGCCGACTTCCAACGTGGATATGGCGGTGGAAACGGAGCTTTTTGAGCTTCTCCATGCCATGAGCGAGAGCATTGCCGTTGTTGTTGTCAGCCATGACCTGGGGTTTGTGTCCCAGTATGTGGAGAGCGTCATCTGTGTCAACCGCCGGGTCAAGGTGCATCCCACGACGGCCGTCACCGGTGAGGTCATTGCTGATCTGTACGGTTCCGATGTCCGCATGGTGCGGCACAATCTCAAAGGTTGACAAAGGGCTGGAAAATGACTGCTTTCCTGACGGATCTTCCTCGATACCCCTTTCTCCAGTACGCTCTTCTCACCGGCCTGCTGGTGAGCGTTGCCTGTGGAATTATCGGCAGCTATGTCGTGACCAAGCGCATCACCTATATTGCCGGAAGCATTGCCCACACCGTTCTTGGCGGCCTCGGCGCCGCACGCTACTGCCAGACGGTCTATGGCATGGACTGGTTGCATCCTCTCTACGGCGCCGTCTTCGCAGCCCTTGCGTCCGCGGTGATCATCGGTGTCGTGAGCATGAGGGCGCGCCAGCGGGAGGATACGGTGATCGGCTCTCTCTGGGCCATCGGCATGGCTGCGGGAATCCTTTTCATTTACAGGACCCCGGGCTATAGTGAAGATCTCATGAGTTATCTCTTCGGGAGCATCCTCATGGTTTCGCCCCGGGACATCTGGATGATCGCTGGACTCGATGTCCTGGTCGTGATGATCGGTGTGCTTTTCTACAACCAGTTTCTCGCCCTGTGCTTCGACGAGGAATTCGCCCGGCTCCGGGGCATCCGTGTAGAATGGTTCTACCTGGTGCTTCTGTGCCTGACGGCTCTGACGGTGGTCCTTCTGGTGACGGTGGTCGGCATCGTCATGGTCATTGCGCTGATAACCCTGCCCGCCGCCGTGGCCGGGGAGCTGACAAACAGGCTGTGGCACATGATGGCTCTCTCCACGCTGCTCACCGCCCTTTTTACTGCGGCCGGCCTGGCCGTCAGCTACGGGCCGGATCTTCCGGCGGGCGCCACCACGATCATCATTGCCGGCATGGTTTACCTCCTGGTTGTTTTAAGCGTAAGGGTTTTCAGGCTGCGACGGTGACGCCGCCCTCTCATTCCGGGCTGTCTGCCCTGCAGCGGCTTGATGGCAAACGCCGATCCGGCCCCTGAGGGGCGAACCCGCCTGAGTCCAGGCGGACTGTTACGGGGAGCTCAAATCCCTGAGGCTGTTCTACTGTTCGGAACTCCGCCCCGGTGTTTCGCCTCTGGTGGTTTCTGCCGTTTTTGTTTGACACAGGCAGGGTCCTGTGGCAGAATGTGTCTGAAATTACTCGTTAATTCTATTGATTCCCCGGATTGGCCCCGGTCCGTCGGCCATTTTCCGGAAGAAAAAATCGGTTCCGATGAAAATTCCTCTTTCCCTCTTCACATATCCGTCATGCCCGGAACCATGGGGATCTTTTCCATGCATCCCGCTTCGCTGATTCTACTGACCCTGATCGGGCTTTTTTCCGGAATCGCCGCCGGCTTGTTCGGAATCGGTGGTGGAGTGCTCATCGTTCCCGCTCTGATCTATCTGGCCGGGTTTTCCACCCATTCCGCTATCGGAACCAGCCTTGCCGTCCTGCTCCCCCCCGTGGGGCTTGCCGCCGTGCTGGAATATTACCGCCACGGGCAGGTCAACCTGAAGGCCGCCCTCATCGTTGCCGCCGCCCTGTTTGTGGGCGGCTGGCTCGGTGCGATCCTTTCCAACCGCCTCAGCGGCCCCCATCTGAAGCTGGCCTTCGGGGTTTTTGTCATGGGGTTGGGCGTCTATCTTGTATACAGTGCGGTGCGCCAGCTGCCCTGAAGGCGGTCATGGAAGGACTGGACAGAAGAAGATCCGGGCGACGGGGGGAGAGGCCGATCTCCCCTTCCGCCGCAGTCGACCCGATCTCTTCAAGGAGGAAACGTCATGGCTTTGAGGGATATTCGGAATGCTCTGGGCTGGTGCACCCTGATCAACCTGTGCCTTCTGCTCGTCTGGTTTCTGGTTTTTGCTCTAGCTCACGACTGGATGTATCGCCTTCATGGGCGATGGTTTCAAATATCTGTTGAGACGTTTGATGCGATTCACTATACTGGCATGGCCCTGTTCAAAGCAGGAACGTGGCTCTTCAACCTGGCTCCCTGGCTGGCCCTGCACATTGCCGGCGGCAAAAAATGAAATCAGCCCGGTGCAGTCAAAAGAGATGCGGGGTCGTGTTCAAGGCTCAAGTAAAGCGGAAGAAATCGATCCCCGGATCGTTGCGGATTTTGAAGTCCCTGAAAAGACCGCTTCCGCCGGCGGCAACCGGGGCACGGAATGCCTCAATGCCGGAAGGACCGCCGCTGACAGCCTCTTTAAATTCCTGCAGGATGCCGGAAAATGCGGATGGCCGCCATGCGGGGAATGACGAAGAGACTGAAATTTTAGAAGGAAGTTGCATGCGTTCCGGAAAACGTCCCGATCTCGAAAGGAATGGCCTGCTCAACGCGATCATGGCCTGCCAGAATGAGGAATATCCCCTCCTGGAGAGCCTGTACCAGGATCTCCACCGTTTTCCGGAGCTTTCCGGAAAGGAGGAACAAACGTCGCGCCGGATGGCGGCCGAGATGGAAAAGGCCGGTTTCCGGACTTCGTCGCGGATTGGCGGTTATGGCGTGGTGGGGGTCCTGGAAAACGGTCCCGGGCCGGTGGTGATGATCCGGGCGGATCTCGACGCTCTGCCGGTTACGGAAAAAACCGGGCTTCCCTATGCGAGCCGGATCAGGACGCTTACGGAGGCGGGTCAGAACGTCGGCGTCATGCACGCCTGCGGCCATGATGTCCACATGACCGTTCTTATCGGAACGGCTCGATGGCTTGGGCAGGCCCGGGATCTCTGGCGGGGAACCCTGGTCCTGGTTGCCCAGCCGGCGGAAGAGAACGCCAGCGGCGCAGCGGCCATGATCGCCGATGGCCTCTTTTCCCGATTTCCCCGCCCCGCCTTTATCCTTGGTCTTCACGTACTGCCTGAACCGGTGGGAACCCTCTTTTACCGCGAAGGCTACTGGTTTGCCGGTTCGACAGCGGTGGAGCTCACCGTGTTCGGAAAGGGAGGGCATGCCGCCCGGCCCCATGAGGCCATTGATCCCATCGTCCTGTCGGCTCAGATGATCATGGCCTTTCAGACCCTGATCAGCCGCGAAACCGATCCCTCGGAACCGGTGGTCCTCACCGTCTCCTCCATTCACGCCGGCGCGAGGGACAATATCATCCCGGAAAAGGCCTTCTTCCAGATCAGCATCCGGGCCCTGAGCCGTGAACAGCACGACCGGATCATCAGCTCCATTAAACGGACCGCTGACGGAATTGCCTGGGCTGCCGGAATTCCAGAAAACCGTTTCCCACGGCTTTCTCTCCGGGGTTACACGCCGGCGCTTTACAACGATCCCAGGCTCACCCGCAGGCTTGCTCGCCGATTCCGGCGGACCTTCGGGCGTTCCAGGGTTCTTGAAATGCCCGTGTTAACGGTGTCGGAGGATTTCGCCCATTTCGGCCTGACAGAGCCGCGGATCCCCCTTTGCTTTTTCGGGCTGGGCATGGCGGATCCCAGGGGAAACATGCCCCCCCTGCACAGCCCCTATCTGGCGCCCGTTCCGAAACCGACGATTCAGAGCGGGATTGCCGCCATGACATCAGCTGTCCTGGAGTTAACAAAGGTTCCG
>Ga0123334_1002541_pt1 | contig 20955 bp, 15 predicted proteins | sample BiotimSIPDNA_FD_89706 | JGI IMG/M metagenome (GOLD analysis project Ga0123334, IMG submission 89706) | Anaerobic biogas reactor microbial communites from Washington, USA - Biogas_R1 time_0 SIP DNA | ecosystem: Engineered > Bioreactor > Anaerobic > Unclassified | place: Washington, USA... | reverse complement strand
GTCAGCTGATTGATGCCGGCATTGATCTTCTGATCACAGTTGACTGCGGAATTTCCAGCATCGAAGAGATAGCACACCTGAAAAATTCGGGAATCCAGGTGATTGTGACCGATCATCACGAATGCGCTGAGCAGCTTCCGCCTGCCGATGCTGTCATCAATCCAAAGCGCCCTGACAGCCGCTATCCCTTTCCTAGTCTGGCCGGTGCGGCTGTCGCCTTGAAACTGGTGCAGGCCTGCTGCCGGAGTCAGCCTGATGAGCAATGGCTGCGCTATCTTGACCTGGTTTGTATCGGAACCGTCGCCGATGTTGTCCCGTTAACGGATGAAAACCGGGTGCTCGTCGCCTGCGGACTGGCTCAGTTGAATCAAACAGTTTGCGAGAGCGATCAATATTCAGGGATTCCGCCGAGCTCATCAGTTGGTTTAAGCAGTTTGATCCAGACGGTTAATCCGGATCAAAAGCAGGTAACCGCCAGACTATTGGGATTCTCAGTCTCGCCCAAACTAAACGCAGCTGGCCGAATGGGCGATACCGATGACGCGATCCGGCTTCTGCTGACCGATGATCCGCAGGAAGCTGACAAACTGGCGCGTCGCCTGGTTGAGATCAATAATGAACGACGGTTGATTGAAAACGAGATGACCAGCGAGGCCATCGCTTTACTGGATCAAGAAACAAATCTGGATAATCAGGCTGTTTTAATCGCATGCAAACCGGACTGGCATCCCGGTGTTATTGGTATCGCTGCTGCCCGTCTGGCTGAGTATTATATGCGGCCGGTGATTGTCCTGACCAGAGAAGGTGATCAATACAGAGGTTCCTGCCGCAGCTGGGGTGAGATCAATCTGCTGGATATTCTTAAGCATGCAGCACCGTTTATTGATCGTTTCGGCGGTCATCGGGAAGCTGCAGGGTTGACACTTTCTGTTGATCGATTGACTGACTTTCGTCGAGCTGTTCAGGAATATGCCAGACAGCTGGGTCAAAAAACGAGACAGGCTGATATAACGGCGGATCTTGTTGTTTCAGCATCTGATCTGACGATTGAAAATGCCGAAACTCTGCGCTTGCTTGAACCATTTGGTCAGGGGAATCAGCTTCCGCTTTTCATTTTTCAGGGATTGATGGTGACTGATCTGAGAGTAGTCGGTCAGGGCGATCATCTGAAAATGACGGTTCAGTATGGAGGAACCGGACAAAGCTGGGATGCGATTGCATTTCGCCAGGCAGGGGCTGGTGACTGGCTGGCTCCAGGAGATCTGGTTGATTTGCTCTTTTCACTGGATATCAATGAGTGGCGTGGCCGACGAAGCATCCAGCTCAATGTGCGGGATATTCATCCGTCTGACAAAACAGGGGTCAATCCGTCCGTTTTATTTGAGGCTGAACAGCTTTATCAGTCACATCAGGATATTCATAAACTGGCTGCCCAGATCAATCTGTCTTTTGATGACTTGCTGCCCGATCGTGCAGATTATCGGATGGTATACCAGTACTTGAGAACGCATTTCAACGATCAGCCGAAACGCGTCGATCTCTGGGTTCTGGCCATGAAGATCGCTCACAGTTATCAGAAACAGATTCATTTATTTCAGTTATCCAGAATTTTAAATGTTTTTGAAGAAGCGGGTCTGGTCGATCAGCAGCGTATCGACTTCAATCAGATCAAACTCAGACTGATTCCTGTTCGCGGCAAAGTTTCGCTTGAACATTCACCGACATTCAGACAGATGTCACGAGTTCTTGAAGGCGGGGTGACCTGATGTCCCCAACGAAAGAGCGATCAAATCAAAGAATACTGGATCAGATTCTGGAACGGTATGTCAGCTACTCCGGTGGCAATCAAGGCGAGAAAATTGTTCGAGCCTATCAGTTTGCGATGGAAGCCCATGGTCAGCAGCAACGTGCAACCGGCGAACCGTACATCATTCATCCGCTCGCTGTCGCAGCCATTCTGATTGATCTTGAAGTCGACGAGGATACACTTGCGGCAGCTTTGCTGCATGATACCGTTGAGGATACTGGAAAAACCGTCGAAGAAATACGTGAGCAATTTGGTGATGATGTTGCGGCTCTGGTTGATGGCGTTACAAAGCTGAGCAGAATTCCTTATTCGTCGAAAGAAGAAATACAGGCCGAGAATTTCCGAAAAATGTTTTTGGCTATGGCCAAAGATATTCGTGTTGTTTTGATCAAGCTGGCGGACCGGCTGCACAATATGCGAACCCTTCGCAACATGAGACCGGAAAAGCAGGCGGAAAAAGCCCGTGAAACACTAGATATTTATGCTCCGCTGGCCCATCGGCTGGGCATCTATAAGATCAAATGGGAACTTGAGGATTTGTGCCTCAGGTATATCGATCGCGATGCCTATTACGAGTTGGTAGGGGCGATTGCCCAGAAGCGATCCGAGCGTGAAAAGTATCTTGAAGAGATTGTGATTCAGCTGCAGATAAAAATTCGGGAAATGGGTATCAAATCGGAGATTGAAGGCCGTCCCAAACATTTCTACAGTATCTATCGAAAAATGAAGCAGCAACAGAAAAGTCTTGATCAGATTTATGATCTGTTTGCCGCTCGTATCATTGTGAAAACGGTATCAGACTGTTATGCGGTACTTGGCCTCGTTCATGAACTCTATAAGCCCATGCCCGGTCGGTTCAAAGATTATATTGCCATGCCTAAACCGAATATGTACCAATCATTGCACACCACGGTTATCGGCCCGCGCGGCATACCGTTTGAAATCCAGATTCGGACCGAAAGTATGCATCGGACGGCAGAATATGGCATAGCCGCGCACTGGCGCTACAAAGAAACCGCTAAACCATCACAGCCGGAAGACAGCTTTGACAGTAAACTGGCATGGTTGAGACAACTGCTTGAATGGCAAAAAGATATGCGTGACGCAGGCGAGTTCATGGAATCACTGAAAAACGGACTGGTTGCTGACGAAGTGTTCGTTTTTACACCCAAAGGAGATGTGCGTTCGCTGCCGGCCGGATCTGTACCGATTGATTTCGCATACAGCATTCACAGCGGTGTTGGTAATCGAATGTATGGTGCGAAAGTAAACGGCCGCATGGTTCCTCTGACCTATGAACTGCAAAATGGTGACATCGTTGACATACTGACGTCGGATAAAGTCCATGGACCCAGTCGCGACTGGCTGAAAATTGTCAAAAGTACTTCAGCCAGAACAAAAATCAGCCAATGGTTTAAAAAAGAGATGCGGCAGGAGAACATTGACCGCGGTCGAGAGATCGTTGACCGGGAAATCAAGAAGACAGGTTTCACATCCGGACAGCTTCAGAAAAGCGAGTTTATCCATTCCATATTGCGCCGCTACACCATGAACAGTATGGACGACGTCTATGCTGCAGTCGGATACGGTGGATTGTCGGCAGGCCGGATTGTGTCAAATCTCAGAGATGCATATATCCGATCTCTGCCAGACGATGAGCGGATGAAACTCGGTTACCGTGTGACATCATCCAATCAGGTCATCTACAGTCCCCAGACAAGTGCGCTTGTAGACGATAAGGTCCAGGCTGAACAGAAAAAAGCAAAACAGCACGGACGTGAACAGTCAGATCATGGTGTGATTGTCAAGGGGATTGACAATTGCCTGGTGCGGCTGTCCCGCTGCTGCAGTCCTGTGCCGGGAGATCCGATTATCGGGTATGTGACGAGAGGAAAGGGCGTTGCCGTGCATCGAACTGACTGCCCAAACATCCGCCATCTTCTCCAGGTCTCTGGCGATTCAGCTGCCGATGCTGAAAAAGCGTCCCGATTGATTGACGTTGCCTGGGGCCGTGAGAACCGTGACACAACCTATCAGGTCACCTTGAAAATCCTGGCACACGACAGACGTCATCTGCTTGCGGAAGTTTCGAATGCCATTGCCGATGAAAAAGTGTCAATCATATCCGGGCAGATGATGGCAATGAAAGATGTCACCGCAACGCTGACCATGACCATCGAAGTGAACAGTCAAAGCCAGTATGATCGCGTTCTGGGGCGGATAAAAGCCATTAGGGACGTTATAGATGTCAAACGCGGCCATTGATTTGCTTGCCGCACGGGCAACCAGGCTATGCTGATCATGTCAAAATAATACAAAACAGAGCAAGAAAATAACACAGATACCGCTTGAGCTGATATACAATAGCAAAGAAGCAGGTGATTATTTGCGTTCATTCGATCTGGCAAACATCAAGAGTGAGTCAGTCAGTTTTTTAAATGCAGCTGCTGACCATTACAGCAAGGCATGCGGTGTAGCATGCCGGGTGATTGATTCGCTCGGCAGCACCTGTTATATTGCCGCTGAGCCGGATCAGATCAGAATCTGTGACCTGACGTCTGTTATGCTTAAAGAAGAGACAACGGAAAAAGAATTGCAGACGGCCTGCATCTGTGATCATGCCCATTTATATGGCTGCTATCAGGCAGAGCGTTTCGGCGGCCAGTATATTTATTTTTGCCCATTAGGCCTGACGCACTGGGCAGCACCGGTTTACCGGGACGGCTCGCCGATTGGCGCCTTGATCTGCGGACCGGTCAATATGGTGGATCCTGAAGAATTTCTACTGGATGATCTCGTCGTAAAAAATGGCATTCATCCGGATCATCTGTCGCAGATGCACCATGCAATCCAGTCAGTTCCGGTGATTTCCACTGAACGAGTCAACGCGATGAGCGAGCTGCTGTTCTATGTTGCGGATTCGTTGTCCGACGCATCGTTCGAACAGGTGAAAAACCGCAAGGAGTCTGGTGATTTGCAGGCGCTTCTCTGGGACCAGATCCACTTTATGAAACGGTTTACCCATGTCAGCGAAGAGAATCTTGCCTATCCAATTGAAAAGGAAGATGAATTGCTGCAGCAGATTGAGATGGGAAATAAAGCGGTTTCGCAGAAAATTCTCAATGAAATCATGGGCCATATTTTCTTTTCCAGCAGCGGAAGCATTGAAATCATGCGGGCGCGTGTGTTGGAACTGGTTGTTTTGCTGTCTCGAGCAGCCATCCGCGGCGGTGCCGATGTACAGCAGATTTTCGGGTTGAATTATACCTATTTGAGCAAAATTCAGTCTTTTCAGAATATCGATGAAATCGCCTACTGGCTGTCCGGTATCATGACACGTTTTACAGATCAGGTTTTCAATCTGACACATGTAAAGCATGCAGACGTCATTTTTCATGCGATCAGTTTTATCAAGAAGAACTATATGAAGAAAATAACGCTGGAGCAGGCGGCATCACATGTTTATTTAAGTCCGGCTTATTTCAGCCGCCTGTTCAAACTTGAGATGGGAGAAAACTTCAACACCTATGTCAATTCAATACGTGTACAGTCAGCCAAGAATCTGTTGATGAATGAAGCCATTCCGATGATCGATATCGCCAGTCTGGTCGGCTTTGAAACACAAAGTTATTTTTCAAAGGTATTTAAGCGTTTAACAGGTGTTACACCTGGTAAATATAGAGAGTCCAGGGGCCAGATCAGGCCCGAAAATAATTCTGTAACCAAATAGGGAGGTACACAATGGAAAAATTGAAACTCATTTCTGAAGCACTGCAGAAGGGCAAGGCAAAGGATGTCAAGGAGATGGTCCAGCAGGCGTTGGATGCCGGATTATCACCTCAGGACATACTGAATGATGGATTGCTGTCCGGTATGAACGAGGTTGGCATCAAATTCAAAAACAATGAAGTATATGTGCCTGATGTTCTGATTGCAGCGCGCGCCATGAAAGCAGGAACAGAAATTCTCAAACCGCTGCTGGTAGCAGGTGGTGTCAAGGCCAAGGGTCGTGTTGTCATCGGAACAGTTAAGGGCGACCTCCATGACATCGGAAAAAATCTGGTTGCCATGATGATGGAAGGGCAGGGCCTTGAGATCATTGACGCCGGAACAGATGTCTCAGCCGATCAGTTCATCGCTCTGGCTAAGGAGAACAACGCTCAGATCATTGCGTGTTCAGCTTTGCTGACGACAACAATGGGCGAAATGAAGGCTGTTGTAGAGGCAGCATCCGCAGCCGGAATCCGCGACCAGGTAACCATCATGGTTGGTGGTGCGCCGGTTAATGATACCTTTGCCAAAACAATTGGTGCTGATATTTACTCGCCTGATGCTGCGACGGCTGCAGAAGAAGCCGCTGCCGCACTGAAAGCCAGAGGAATTGCCTGATTCATTAACACAGGTAAAGACCGTTCAAATGATCTGCTCCCTGTCATATTGACAGGGAGCAGATTAATTAATGATTAATGAACGGTTTATTTATACCTAAAATTCAATCAGGGAAATCAGAATGACCGGACGACGCTGTGTGCGTTCATAAAGCAGAGACTGCAGCTGCTGTCGCAACGATCCGCTGTCTGCCATTTGTTTAAGAGATGGCTTCCGTTCACTGCTTCGAGCATATCCGGCTATCTTTTTCTGACACTCCCGGATAATCCGATCTGCTTCACTTTCGTAGATGAAACCACGTGCCTGAATATCCGGATTTTGAATGAGATGACCATCGTCTTTTGATACGGCCAGAAAAATTGCGACGACGCCATCGTCACCTAACAATCGACGGTCACGCAGTACGAGGTTGTCTGCTTCGCCCATGCTTGAACCATCAATCAAAATGGCGTCTGCCTGGACAAAACCCGAAATCTTTGCCTGCTGGCCGCTGTACTCAAACACATCCCCGTTGTTGAGCAGAAAAATTTGATCCCATGACTGGCCGAGCTGGTGGGCAAGCTCCGCATGCCGGTAAAGGTGGCGGTACTCCCCGTGCCCGGGGATAAAATATTTAGGTTTCAATAAATGGTGCAGCAGTTTAAGTTCTTCCTGGTAGGCATGTCCGGAAACGTGAATTTCCGACAGGGATTCATAAACGACTTGTGCTCCACGCTTGTACAGCTCATTGATCACCCGGTAAACTGATTTTTCATTGCCCGGTATGGCGCTCGAAGAGAGGATAACGGTATCACCCATCGTAATTTCAATACGCCTGTGCTCAGAAAAAGCCATGCGCGTCAAAGCAGACATCGGCTCTCCCTGGCTGCCGGTTGTGATCAGGACAAGCTGGTCGGGTGCGTATCGGTCGATCTGATTGATGTCAATCAGTGTCTGCGGCTGCATTTTAATGTAGCCGAGCGAATTCGCCGCATTAAAGTAGTTCAGCATACTCCGGCCGATCAATACAACTTTCCTGCCATGCTGTTCAGCCGCTGTAAAAATCTGTTGAATGCGAAAGACGTTCGAGGAAAAGGTTGTAACGAATATTCGGCCCGGTGCTTTCGCAAATAAATCAGAAAATGCCTCGCCGACTTTGCTTTCTGAAGACGAGCTGCCTTTCCGCTCAACGTTTGTGCTTTCGCAGAGCAGCAGCAAGACATTCTCTTTACCGACTGCCGCAATCCGTGATAAATTCATCGGTTCGCCGTTAACCGGTGTATAGTCGATCTTAAAATCACCGGAATGAAAAATCACGCCGGCAGGTGTCCGGATCACCAGCGCGTTGGCGTCTGCAATGCTGTGGTTGACACGGATGAATTCAACGGCGAATGAGCCAGCCTGAATAGTATCGCCATCATGTATCTCTTTGAGCTGAACACCGGACACACCGGTGCCGCGGTCCTCTAGTTTCTGACGAACCAAAGCCGTCGTCAGATGGTTGCCGTAAATCGGAACCTGAATATCCTTGCAGAGCCAGGGCAACGCTCCGATATGGTCTTCATGGCCGTGTGTCAGAAAAATCCCCTTAATTTTGTGCTTGTTTTTGATGGCATAGGTAAAGTCGGGTATGACCACGTCAATTCCCGGCATGCTGTCATCAGGGAAGGCGATGCCACAGTCAACGATGATCATTTCATCACCGTATTCATAGACCATCATGTTTTTGCCGATCTCACGCATTCCTCCGAGGGGAATCACACGTAAAACGGCTTGATCCGTCTTTGGCTGGACGTTTTGAACAGCGGTTTTGCCTGAGGCAGCCGGCTTCTTTTGACCACGCCGGGTCGGTTTTTTCTGCCCTGTCGGTGCAGCCTGTTTTGCCTGGGGTCGTTTTGCAGCAGGCGCTGCCTGTTTTGCCTGCGGCCGCCCTGCAGCAGGCGCTGGCTGGCTCGCGTTAGCGACTGTCTTTTTCTTTTTTGGCACGGAGGCGCCTGTTTGGCCTCGTCCGTTATTTTGTTTTCCAGGTCTACGTGGCCCGGATTGCTGTTTATTATGATTCTGACCGGACTGATCAGCAGATTGACGCGTACCTGACGATTGGCCTTTCTGGCGTGACGCCGGTTCTGGATCGCGTCTATTCGGTTGTGTTGACATATATAAGATTCCTCCAAAATTTAATATCTTTCATTTTCATATTTATCATAGCATGATCGGGTTTGAGCTGCACGAATATGTTTTTCTCTTGCATCGCCTGTTTTTCCATGATAGAATACACCAGTGTCGGAAATCGACCGAAGTATCAAGCAGGGAGGTGAAGAACATGCCGAATATCAAATCCGCCATTAAACGCACACGGACCATTGCGAGAAAAACAGCTGCCAACAAAATGCAGAAAAGTAAAATTCGCACCCTGCTGAAGAAAACACAATCTGCTGAAGCTGCTGCGGAAGGCCGTGTATTGGATCTGGCTCGTCAGACTCAAAAAATGCTGGACCAGGCTGCGGCTAAGGGTCATCTGCACAAAAATAATGTTGCTCGCAAGAAGAGCCGTCTGGCCAAAGCCATTCAGACGCCGAAAGCTTGATTGAGCAGTTCGTTTGATAGACAATGAACGGAATATTTGAGGGAACTCCTGTTGAGTCCCCTCTTTTTTTTCGCCGGTCAGTTTGATCCATCCATCTGGCTGGAAAGAAGAAGCCTGTAAAATGTTTTCTTACCTTTTCGAATGATTGCCTCTGAGTCCTCGAAGTCCGCCTGAGTCACCCTATGGTTCAGATCCTCGACGACTCTTCCGTTTACCGTTAAGCCTTTCTGCTGAATCAGACGACGACCCTCTCCTTTTGAGGGGATCATACCGATCTTCAGTAGCAAGTCAAGGAGCGGGATGCCATCGGCAAGATCTGATGAAGTGAGTTCGGTTGTCGGCATCTGTTCAGACCGCCCCTTACCCTCAAACAGGTCTTTTGCCTGACGGTAGGCATCCTCAGCAGCGGCTTCGCCGTGTACGATTCTCGTAACTTCGATCGCGAGCCTCTTTTTTGCTTCGTTGATTTTCTCATCAGCCAGTTCAGCATAGGCATTGATTTCATCAAGCGGCACAAATGTGAGCAGCTTCAGGCATTTGATGACATCTGCATCATCGATATTCCGCCAGTACTGATAAAATTCGAACGGACTCGTTTTTTGTGGATCAAGCCAGACGGCACCGCCGGCGGTCTTGCCCATCTTTGTTCCGGTGTGCGTCGTCAGCAACTGAAAGGTCATGCCGTAGGCATTAGCCTGTTCTTTGCGGCGAATCAGATCAACGCCGGCCAGGATATTGGACCACTGATCATCTCCGCCGAGCTGTAAGGTACAACCGTACCGCTGGTATAATACGAGAAAATCATACGCCTGCATCAGCATGTAGTTGAATTCCAGAAAAGAGAGCCCTTTTTCCAACCTCTGACGAAAGCATTCCGCCGTCAACATCCGATTGACCGAAAACTGCGAACCGATATCCCGCAGGAATGAAATGTAGTTGAGCGGCAGAAGCCATTCAGCGTTATCCAGCATAATAGCCTTGTCATGACTAAAATCCAGTAGAATTTTCATCTGCTCCCTGAATCGATTCACATTATTCTGGATCGTGTCAGTATGAAGTACCTGGCGCAGATCAGATCGGCCGGATGGATCGCCTACCATTCCCGTTCCGCCACCAAGCAAAACGATCGGACGATGCCCCGCGCGCTGTAAATGCGCCATCACCATCATCTGTATAAAATGCCCGACGTGAAGGCTGTCCGCGGTTGGATCAAACCCTATGTAAAAAGTGGCACGAGAAGAGGCCAGCAAGCTGCGCACCTCATCTTCATGTGTTATCTGGGCAATATAACCTCGGTTTTTTAATGTATCAAAAACGTTTTCCTGCATGTCTGACAGTCCTTTCAGCACGATCCTTGTTATTCTATATCATGATGACAGACCTGTCAAAATCAACACCACAGGCCTGGCCGGCAGCGATCTGCCAGATGTCTGAAGCAGTCAGATCGAGTGCGGCCATCCGTTTCAGGGGCAACTGGCCGCCATACTCGAGAAAATCAGATGCACGGGTGATGATGGGGCATTCCGCCTTCTTCCTCATCATCTTGAGCAGATAACGACCCTTCCGGGTAAACCCGAGTACCCGGATATAAGCGGGCCCGCCTGAGGCGTCAAAAAGGGCCAGGTCGTTGTCGGTTAAACCTGCCAGCATGGCAATCAAAGCTCTTTGGATTCGGGTCTGGGGAAAACGTCGCGTTCTGGCCTGGTCTATCAACCTGGCTATGCGCTGGTCAGCAGTGCTTTCTAGCCTTTCTGCAGACTGGCAGAGACGTTCCGGAAGACCTTCAGCCATACTGGAGACAGATGACAGTTCAGAGGGAGACCGGCTGCGCAGTATTGTTAGAATCGGTAAACTGAGATGTTCAAGGCTGAGCGGCCCGGGTCCGGACTGGATCCGGGTCATCAACTCCGCAAGAGCTGCGGTTGGCATGGCGTCCTGAAGCGAATCAAGCATCACATAGAGACCGGTCGTGTTTCCTTTTCCGACCTGTTCAAGGACAGTCCGGCGGATCGCGTTGGCACTGGCTGGCATCCGACTGTCAGGCAGCTGGTCGGAATGGTGGCTTTGGCCGATTCGCTGTATGGTTTTCGGTGTCAGGCGACAGCGGTCAATCGACTGAATCGCTTTCAGATACTCAATTGCCAGGATATTATTGGGTTGTTCAAGCAGATCAACGCGCTGATCCTGTCCGGTTATGTCAGACAATGCCAGCTGCCTGGCTCTGGGAAATGAATGGCCTTCATTCAGATAGGACTTCAGCTGCCTGCGAAATGTGTGACTTTCAGGTTTTAACCAGCCGGCTACTGTTTTAAGCGCCTCAAGATCACCTGATTCACTGCCGAAGAAAAGAGTGCTGTCCAGCCCTGTTTTGTGCAGCAGTTGGACAGCCCCTGACGCAAACCGTTCTGCGCTGGCACAGGCATATGGAAAGGGCAGCTCGATGACCAGATCGATGCCTCCGTTTAATGCCATGCATGTCCGGCTCCATTTATCTGTCAGAGCAGGTTCGCCGCGCTGGGTGAATGATCCGCTCATGACAGCCAGAACGGCGCTGCCGGCTCCGGCTGATTTGCGTGCTGTATCAATCTGGTAGGCATGACCCAGATGAAATGGATTATATTCAGCTATGATTGAAACAATATTCATGTCTCAGATTATAACATAGTGATGGCCGGCCGCTGACAGAACATTGACGGAGGTATCTATTCTGTTATGATGGAAACGAAACGAAAATGCGTGTCTTACGGAGGACTGAATGCCACAGCTGAAGGTTCAGAAAAACAAGAGAAAGTTTCGAATGATTCTTGTGTCTGTTTTCACTGTTCTGTTTCTGATGCTTTCCTGGATGCTGCTCTTTGGTCCGCTCAAGCAGTGGCTGTTTTCTGAATCTATTAAAACAATAGATGCCGGTTTTCCGGGTGCTGCCGGAGCAGCAGATGACTCATTTCAGTATCCGGAGCAAATCGCAGAACAACTACAGGATCGAATCCAGCTGCTGCTGTTTGAACAAAATCAATTTGCTGTCTGGTATCGGCAGTCTGACCGACCCGGCGTGCTGCCCGCTGAACGCGCAGCCGTTGCCTTGGCATCAGATCAGATCCTGTATGCACGCTACTTGCTTGAACAGGAAAACAAGACTGCTTTTCAAGCCTGGTGGGCTGCCTTTAAAAGCCAGTGGCAGAATCCGGATGGATCTTATCAAGGGGCTCGACCACTCAATCCGGTTGTATCAGTCAATCCGGATACAGACTGGCTGCGGATCAATTTCTCGATGGCCAGAGTGCTTGCCCAGAGTGTCAGTCTGTGGCCCGATCAGGCGCGTATGAATGATTTACAGCGTTTGTCTCGCTGTCTTTTGTCCACATTGAACGAGGAGACACCGGTTGATCATATCGCGGTGGTCCCGACCGCGGCTCCGATACTCGATCCTGGTGCGACACCTACACCAAAACCATTGCTGTCACCGGTTCCGACACCGGAGCCGCGTGTAACACTGCCGGTGATCAGACTGGCCTCGATTGATCTTTACGCGATGGAGCTGCTGACTCAGCTGGATCCAGAATGGTCAGAGTGGGGCGAATACTATGAGGCGGTTGTTATGGAAGGGTTTCTCGGTGAAACAATGCCGCTGTTTGCCTGGGCATGGGATCCTGAACAAAAGGCTTATGTAACGTTTCAGGGGGATCAGCCGCATGTCGATACAGAAGAAGCGCTGCTGACCATCCTTCACCTGTGTGAAGTAGGCGTCATTCCGGAAATGAGCATCAACTGGGTGCGAAGCCAGATGATGAATCAGTCGGCGTTATACAAGCAGTATCATCCGGTTCAGGGAACAGCGACAGACCCCCTTGAAAGCATCGCATCATATGCCTTGGCAGCGCGAATTGCCCGTATGATCGATGATTCTGCTCTATACCAGATCACAGTTGATCGAATGATGTGGCATCAGGCAACCAGCAGAACGAGTGATGTGCTGCACGCCCTTTTCCGGCAGGAGACACAGGACACCGCTTCAGTCTGGGCACACGACAACTTGTGGGGACTGCTCGCTTTGCGATAATGGATATTGATTATCGCCAAATTGCAGTTAAATTGCTATAGAAATGAAATAAATCAGCTGATTAGCGCGTTTATTCTATGATAAAATAATGTTTAAGTGTGCGATTTAGATTCTACTTTTTTGTCGCAATTCACTGGCTTAAATGAATAAGGGGGCATAATCAGATGGGGGACATGATTGAACTTCGGACAGAACTGGATAAATTGATATCCCGTCTGAGCGGTGTGCTGGCTGCGCGGACTGTACTGAATGAGCAGGATGAAATTGTTGAAATACATGTTCTGAGCGACATGACTAAATCACCGAAACAGCTGGTCAGAGACATCCAGTCTGCTGCAATGTCTGTTTACGGTATCGACATCGACTATAAGCTGATCAGCATCGCACAAGTCAACAGCAACATGGTCATCCCCGCCTCCCAACAGGAGAACAGGCTGCAGATCCACAGGATTACGGTCAGTCTGGATAACATCAGCGTTGAGACAACGGTAACGCTCGAGCAAGGCGAGAATCAGTTTGTGGGCACCAGCCGGACACCGCTGGCAAGCAGAAATCGAATCCAGTCAGCCGTTCAGGCTTGCCTGGAAGCGATCCGGCAGTATCTGGGACCAGCATACAATATGACATTACTCGATCTGCAGCGCCATCCAGTTGCCGGAACTGACTGCGTCATCATTAGCCTGATGTATACGGATCCGTTCCGTGAATCCGTACTGTACGGAATAGCAGGAATCAACAGTCCGGATACCGAGGTGCAGTCGGCAGTGATGGCTGTTTTATCAGCCTTGAACAGACCGATTGGAAAATCCGGGCGCGCGACTTGATCATGTGTCTGAGTGCTGTTATGCTTAAGACAAACGATCATTTACACATTTAATATAAGATGACAGACCGGCAAGCGAAGCGAAGCAACCTGCCTGAATAGCGGAGGGGTAGAGTCCGAACAGGAGGTTGTTGAAATGCTGAAATTCAGAAAAATTCTGGGTATTCTTGCTTCTTTGCTGGCAATGGTTCTTGCAACCGGCGCACATTGGAGAATTATCTGACACAGTCATAAATATTTCCGATCAAGAGATCGGAATTGATCAACAGCCGGTCTGTCATTTTATATAGATTTGCATCAGGTGATGCCATCGATTGGCAGGTGTGACATATAAAAATGCGGAAACCAGCAGCGATCTATATTGCTTTTTGTATCCTGGCAGGTCTGGGATCGCTCGTTTTCCTAACGGTGCATGACTTCGAGATTTTGCGGACAATCTATCCCGGAGTCTTATTTTTTTCGATTCTGGGGGTCGTCGCTGAATCCCAAAGTCTGGCGATTGACGAGAATAAGGCGATATCAATCGCATTTGCCATTGATATCTGTGCGTTGCTTCTTTTCGGACTGGCCGGTGCAGCCTGGGTTTCATTTTGTACTGCGTTTTTTTCCATCATGGATTTTGACCGCGGCAGAAAAGAACATGTACTGAACACGCCGCTTCACAAAAGCCTGATGAATGCTTCCAATTATATTCTGTCAATTCTGGCTTGCGGCTGGATTTACCATGCCCTGGGCGGACGCTTCTTGATCGATGTCAATCCGCAGGGCCTTGATGCTACATTTCTTTACATTGTTCAAGTGCTTCCGATTATTTTAGTCGGATTGATCGTCTATGTCTTTGTCAATACGCAGACCATCATGATATATTTCTATTTCCAGAGCCCGTCAGGGATGAAAATTGTTCGTGAGTGGTTTCAGATTTTTAAATGGTCAATTTTGAGCATGATCCTGATTGGTGCGCTGGGTGTCATCCTGACCGGTGTCTATCATGCACTTGGATTTGTCGCGGTTCTGTTGTTTTACGCCCCGTTTATGCTGTTTCGGTATGCGTATGTCGGAATGACATCAATACAAAAAGGCTATATTGACACGATTCAGGCTTTTTCGGCCGCACTTGAAGCAAAAGATACCTATACGATCGGCCATGCACGACGCGTTGAAAGATACTGCGAGATTATTGCCAATGAACTGCATTTATCACATTCACGCACAAAGGTGCTCAAATATGCGTCGCTGCTCCATGATATTGGCAAAATTGGCATACCGGAGGCCATACTGAACAAAAATGACCGGCTTACAGACGAAGAATTCGAGGAAATAAAAAAGCATCCGGTTATTGGTGCACAGATGCTTGAAGGCATTCAATTCCTGAAACGGGAGGTTCAGATCATTCGGGCTCATCATGTACATTTCGACGGTCAGGGCTACCCTGCAGATGCGATTGAAGAAAGCAAACAGTTAGAGGCTCAGATTCTCTGTGTGGCGGATTCATTTGATGCGATGACCTCGGACAGGGCGTATCGGGCTGCGATGTCCTACGAAGAGGCTGTCGACGAACTGCTGCGTCATTCCGGGACGCAGTTTTCACCGGAGATTGTGCAAGCGCTGATTCGCGGTCTTGAACGGCTGCGGGCGAATGATCAGCTTGAAAGAGCTTTAAAGTGAGCGATCATTTGAAAAGCAGTGGAGTGAGCCCATGATTCTGATTGTCTGTATCCTGGGTATTGGCGTCGGTCTCCTGACCGGCGGACGGTTTCAGAGTATTCTGCACAAGCGCTTTCGAATGAAACCGGTTCTTGTCTTGTCTCTTGTCTGTGAGTTGTTGCTGGCGTCGCCGGCCATTGATGACTGGCTGAGACAACTGAATTATCATCCGACAATACGGGTCTCAGCTGTCATCGTTCAGTATGGGCTGATCATTCTTTTTTTAGCGGTCAATCGTATGAAACCCGGCTTTCTTCTGGTTATGGCAGGCAGTCTGATGAACGCACTGGTCATGATTGCCAACGGCGGTCAGATGCCGATCGGCCGGGCGATTCTGACGTTTGGTGAACAGGCGGCCGCAAAAATCGACCTGTCACCACACTATTTTCTGGCATCAGGTACCGAACCTTTACTTTTTTTAGGAGATATCATTCCCTGCTGGATCTATATGATCAGTGTTGGTGACATTGTAATCAGCCTTGGCCTGTTTATTTTTGGCATCTATCTTCCGAAGAAGATAACACGGCAGAGGACGTTGCCTGACCATCGCTGACGAACAGTATGTACTTTTTTATCAATCTTTCTTGTCAACATTGTCAATCAGAGTTGAACAATCAGAAGACATTCGGTATACTTTGGGATGGCATTAATCCAGAGAAAAGAGAGGATATTTGTATGGGTTTTATTGATACCATCATAGAAAGAGCTAAGACTGACAAGAAGACAATCGTACTGCCGGAGTCCGCAGATCTCCGGGTGATCGAAGCGTGCGCCAAACTTCTGGCTGCAAAAATAACCAATGTTGTGATGATTGGAGACCGGGAGACAATCCAGTCTTCTGCACCGCAGTTTGATCTTTCAGAAGCCCGTTTTGTTGATCCTGCCACGAGTCCGGATTTTGATGATTACGCGACGACGCTTTTTGAAATGCGGCAGGCGAAGGGAATGACGCTTGAACAGGCACGTGAAACCATGCTGAATCCTCTTTATTACGCGGTGATGATGGTTAAGAAAAATGAAGCTGACGGTATGGTCGCAGGTGCTGTCAACAGCACATCTGCCACCTTGAGACCTGCTTTGCAAATTCTCAAGACCGCACCCGGTACCAAACTGGTATCCGCGTTTTTTATGATCATTGTTCCTGACTGCTCCTATGGTTCCGATGGTACGTTCCTGTTTGCGGATAGCGGTTTGGTAGAAAATCCGGATGCGGATCAGCTGTCAGAAATCGCTTTGTCATCGGCCAAAACATTCCGCACACTGGTCCATCAGGATCCTTATGTTGCCATGCTGTCCTATTCGACATATGGCAGTGCCAGGAGTCCTCTGACAGAAAAAGTAGTAGAGGCAACACGTCTGGCTAAAGAAAAAGCTCCTGATCTCATGCTCGATGGAGAACTGCAGGTCGATGCAGCACTTGTTGAACAGGTGGGTAAAAGCAAAGCACCCGGCAGTTCGGTGGCCGGTAAAGCCAATGTGCTGGTTTTCCCTGACCTGAACTCGGGAAATATCGCCTACAAACTGGCGCAGCGTCTCGCGAAGGCGGAAGCCTACGGCCCGATCACACAGGGTATCGCAAAGCCGGTCAATGATTTGTCACGCGGCTGTTCAGCTGATGATATCGTCGGTGTGGCAGCGATAACAGCTGTACAGGCTCAGGAATAAGAGGTTCACTCAACTCGTTTTGGAGTTATCGGGGAGGTTTCATACATGAATGTTCTGGTGATTAACGCAGGCAGTTCTTCGTTGAAGTACCAGTTTCTCAACGCACTGTCCGGCGATGTTCTGGCAAGAGGCAATGCTGAACGGATTGGTTTGAAGGATTCACTGATCAAGCATAGTCTCAATGGAGCACCTGCTATCAAGATCCCAGTCGATATGCCCAATCATAAAGTCGCCGTGCAGGCGGTGCTTTCTGCATTGACATCCGAAAAGTACGGCGTGATCAAGGATATGGATGAAATTGATGCTGTTGGACACAGGGTTGTCCATGGTGGTGAGAAGTTTGCATCCTCTGTTCTCATTACACCGGAGGTGAAGCGCGCGATTCGTTCATGCTTTGAACTGGCTCCGCTGCATAATCCACCGAACATGACAGGTATTGAAGCGTGTGAAGAAGCCATGCCGGGTGTCCCTCAAGTCGCAGTCTTTGATACGGCTTTTCACCAGACCATGCCATCAAAAGCTTACATTTACGCGCTGCCTTACGAACTCTACGAGAAGCATGGCATCAGACGATACGGATTTCACGGTACGTCTCACGCCTACGTGTCTCAGCGTGCTGCCGCGTTACTTGAAAAACCGTATGACAAACTGAAAATCATCAGCTGCCATCTCGGCAACGGTTCTTCGATCGCTGCGATCCGCTACGGACGCTGTGTTGATACATCCATGGGATTTACTCCGCTTGCAGGCATTTGCATGGGAACACGCTGTGGTGATATTGATCCGGCGATCGTCACCTTTCTAATGGAAAAAGAAAAGTTGGACCCGCATGGTGTTGATAACCTGATGAACAAGGATTCGGGCGTGTTCGGGATCTCCGGTGTCAGCAGTGACTTCAGAGACCTTTATACAGCTGCCGGAGAGGGCAATAAACGGGCTTCACTGGCTCTTGATCTGTTCAAATACCAGTGCCGCAAGTATATTGGTGCTTATGCCGCTGCAATGGGCGGTGTTGATGCCGTCGTCTTTACAGCAGGAATCGGTGAGAATACAGTGGATATCCGGCAAGGTGCCTGTGAAGGGCTCGACTATATGGGTATTCAACTGGATCCATATAAGAACACCGCGGTTAAAAGCCGGGAAGCCGTCGTATCGACTGACGAATCACCTGTCAAAGTACTGGTTATTCCAACCAATGAGGAACTGGCGATTGCCCGCGAGACAGCACAAATCTGCGGCGCTCAAATGTAATTATATTAAGACATCGTGATGCCGGCTGCTTTTCCGGTCTCATGATTTGGGAGATCAAACAATGAAAGAATCAGCAAAAAAAGTTGAAGCCATCACAGCGATGGACCAGGACTTTTCCCAGTGGTACACAGATGTTGTACTCAAAGCTGAGTTGATTGATTACTCAGCAGTCAAAGGCTGTATGATTTTGCGGCCTTATGGCTACGCAATCTGGGAGAACATCCAGAGCAGTCTTGACAGACGCTTTAAGGAATGTGGCCATGAAAACGTGGCGATGCCGCTCTTTATACCTGAAAGTCTTCTGCAGAAGGAAAAGGATCATGTCGCCGGTTTTGCACCAGAAGTTGCCTGGGTTACTCAAGGCGGTCAGGAAACATTGAGCGAGCGTCTTTGCATCCGCCCCACTTCAGAAACACTCTTTTGCGATCACTATTCACATGTGATCCAATCATGGCGGGATCTTCCCAAGTTATATAATCAATGGGTTTCAGTTGTTCGCTGGGAAAAGACGACACGTCCGTTCCTCCGTTCAACAGAATTCTACTGGCAAGAAGGGCATACGGCGCATGCAACAGCCGATGAGGCGGTTGCCGAGACCTTACAGATGCTCGACATCTATGCGGCGTTTTACCGGGATGTTCTGGCAATCCCCGTGATCAAGGGTAAAAAGACAGAAAGCGAAAAATTTGCCGGGGCTGTAGACACTTATACGGTTGAGGCGATGATGCACGATGGAAAAGCGCTGCAGTCAGCAACCAGCCATTATTTTGGTGATGGTTTTGCCCGTGCGTTCGATATTCAATTTGCTGATCAAAATAATCAACTTCAGTATGTTCACCAGACATCATGGGGTCTGTCAACGCGTTCAGTCGGAGCAATCATCATGGTGCATGGAGACGACAATGGTCTGGTTTTACCACCTCGTGTCGCGCCTGTTCAAGTGATGATCATCCCGATTGCTGCCCACAAACCGGGTGTTATTGAGGCTGCTGAAACCTTAAGAACCGAACTTTCCCAGTCTTACCGCGTCAAAATTGACAGCAGTGACAAAATGCCCGGATGGAAATTCAGTGAGTATGAGATGAAGGGCGTTCCGCTGAGGCTGGAACTGGGTCCCCGCGATTTGGAGAAAAATCAATGTCTGGCCGTTCGCCGTGATACCGGTGAGAAGATAGCATTGTCTCTGGACACTTTAACGCAGTCTGTGTCTGCGTTGCTCGATGACATACACGAGAACTTGTTGAATAAAGCGCAGGAGCGTATGGACAGCCGTATTAGCTCTGCTGCAGACTGGGACTCGTTTGTCAGGCTGGTTGCTGAAAAACCGGGATTCATTCGTGCGCTCTGGTGTGGTGATCCCGCATGCGAACAGACAGTCAAGGATGAAACAGGGGCGACCTCCCGCTGCATACCGTTTGATCAGCAGCCGGCTGAAGGATTGTGTATCTGTTGTCAGAAAAAAGCCAAACACATGGTTATCTGGGGCAAAGCCTATTAATCGTTATTCATCCGATAGCCATCCCAGGAAAATTCGGCGGCAGTCATTATTGTCCGGCCAGCCAGCTTCTTGAGCGGACCATCACAGACTGGTGAAAAAATCAGATGTGTTGCCCAGAGCTGCTGGTGAGCCACTTTTTTCCCATCAGCCAGAAATGACCGGTTAAATTCGTTGCGGCCATACTTGCCATCGCCGACGATCGGGTGACCAATTGATGCCAGATGTGAACGAATCTGGTGTGTTCGCCCGGTAACCAGCTCAACGATCAGTTCTGAGACATCTTCATGATCGGGACCGACATTGTGAAAAATCCGGGTAATCTGATAGCACGTCTGGATTTTCAGGTCACCGGGCCTTTTTTGATCGTGGATGTAGACGGTGCTTTGCCGTTCATCTTTTTCAAGCCAGCCGGTCAATTGCCGCATCGACGTTCCATCTGCGCAGCGGACAGGCGTTCCATGTCGGGGAATGCCGCGCACCAGGCAGGTGTAGCGTTTGATGACACGATTTTGACGCATCTGATCTTGAACTGAGCGGCAAAGGGTTGTATTTCCGGCGATCATGATCAAGCCGCCCGTCTGTCTGTCCAGCCGATGGCACAGACACAGATCCTGATTGCGGCGCTCTTCCCGCAGCAGATCGATCAGCGTCGATTCATGGTGTCGGGCAGCAGCTCCGGTATGAACGAGCAGCCCCGGTTTCTTTCTGCAGATCAGAACGTGTTCGTCCTCATAGTGTATGTCATATTTTCTGTCTGGCTGCTGTACCCTATCGGGAAGGAACATGACAACCTGATCGCCAGTAAAGACGACTGAGTCCTGGCGGAGCCGATGTCCGTTGACACGAATATTACGCTTGCGATAAGCCTGGTAGATCATCGGTGGCCGCAAATGGGTATAACGATTGAGAACAACACTGATCAGACGTTTGCCATTCTCACTCGCGTCAATTGTGAAGGTGAGTGGTTCTGCCAAAGCGGATCCTGCTCCTTTCCCGATGAATGTTAATGTCGGTTTCATGTTCATCATACATGCTGTTCCGGGTGGATGGCAATGTTGTGAAGTAAATTAAAAACAGTCGGATTCCGTTCTTGCCCTACGATGATCATTGGGCTAAACTGGAAACAATCATGACTGGATCATTGGGAGGAAGACAGAATGAGCAAGACCGTGATGGTCATCTTCGGAGGTTC
>Ga0123334_1002536_pt1 | contig 20986 bp, 20 predicted proteins | sample BiotimSIPDNA_FD_89706 | JGI IMG/M metagenome (GOLD analysis project Ga0123334, IMG submission 89706) | Anaerobic biogas reactor microbial communites from Washington, USA - Biogas_R1 time_0 SIP DNA | ecosystem: Engineered > Bioreactor > Anaerobic > Unclassified | place: Washington, USA... | reverse complement strand
GACAACATCCAGATGACCATCGATCTGATCACTCCGATCGCGATCGAAGAAGGGCTGCGCTTTGCAATCAGAGAAGGTGGCCGCACAGTTGGATCCGGGGTTGTAACCAGCATCGATTAAGTTATAAAAACGTGCAATACGTGCGCTATTGACATTGTCTGCAGGCATGTGCTAGAGTATTGTAGTATTTTTATACATAGGATGGAGGTGTCATGGTGAGGGTAGGCATTACGTTGGCTTGCACTGACTGTAAACAACGCAATTATCAAACAACCAAGGATAAGAAAAAAAATACCGAAAAGATGGAAGTAAGGAAGTACTGCAAATTCTGCAACAGCCATACGATCCATAAAGAGATTAAGTAAAGCTGGGGATGTGAAAAAAATGGCCAAGAATAATACCCCTGCAAAGCAAGAAGGTGGTATTAAAATATGGTGGGGAAATGTTCGTGAATATTTTTCCAGTGTTTATAGTGAACTCAAGAAAGTATATTGGCCCAATCGCAGGCAATTGATTGGCTATACTGGTGTTGTAATCGTTACTGTAACAATTGTTGCTTTGATTCTTTGGGCTTTCGATAGTGGCTTGTCTTTCTTGCTGAAAGCATTTATAAACGCCTTTGAATCATAAAGGAGGTGGTTGTCTGTGACCGCCAAAAAGCAAACCAAATTGAAGGAGAAAGCTGTCATGCCTGTCGAAGTACCAGCCCCGGCTATGGATTGGCTTACTGAGAAAAAGGGTGAATGGTATGTTGTGCATACCTATTCCGGTTATGAAAATAAAATAAAAGTGGATTTGGCCAAACGGGTTGAGTCCATGAATATGCAGGATAAGATCTTCCATGTAATAATTCCTGAGGAACAGGAAGTAGAATTCAAAGGCGGTAAAAAGAAAATAACCACCAAACGGGTATTTCCTGGATATGTGATTGTCAATATGATAATGGATGATGAATCCTGGTATGTTGTTCATCATACCCCCGGCGTCACAGGATTTGTGGGCAGCGGTACCAAACCGATTCCTTTGCAGGAAGAAGAAATAACCAAAATATTGCGCCGGATGGGTTTGGTTGAACAAAAACCCAGAATTATAGATATCGAGGTTGGCGAAAACGTCCGGGTTAAAAACGGTCCCTTTGAGAATTTTGAGGGTACCGTAAAGGAATTGCTGCCAGACCGTGGCAAAGTAAGAGTCAGTATTTCCATGTTCGGCAGGGAAACCCCTGTAGAGCTGGATTATGAACAAATAGACAAATTATAAAAGGAGGTGTAATTGTGGCCAAAAGGGTTATGGGCAAAGTATCACTGCAAATCAAAGCAGGCAAAGCAACACCTGCACCCCCGGTTGGACCTGCACTTGGTCAGTATGGTGTTAATATCATGGGCTTCTGTAAAGAATATAATGCTAAAACTGCTAATCAGACCGGATTTATTGTACCGGTAGAAATAACTGTTTATGAGGACAGATCCTTTACCTTTATAATTAAATCACCGCCGGCATCAGATTTGCTTAAGAAAGCTGCCAATATTGAAAAAGGATCCGGAGAACCCAACAAGAAAAAAGTCGGCACTGTAAATCGTGCCAAACTGGTGGAAATAGCCGAAATGAAAAAGGAAGATCTTAATGCTGCTGATCTGGATGCTGCAATCAAAATGATTGAAGGAACCGCACGCAGTATGGGACTAAATGTCGTTGATTAATACGCCGCAGGTTGGTATAGAACCAGCAGGGTGGCGGTAACAGTATTCAGATGATGCTGTTAAGCAAAGTGGGAGGAAAAATTCCGCTAACCACAAGGAGGTTTAAAATTATGGGAAAAAGCAAAGCGTATTCCAATGCCATTAAAAAGATTGATAAAAGCAAGCTATATGACCCGCAGGAAGCACTTAATCTGGTGAAAGAAATCGCGACGGCTAAGTTTGACGAGACCGTTGAAGTTCACATCAAATTGGGTGTAGACCCCCGGCATGCTGACCAGCAGGTCAGAGGTACTGTCTCGCTTCCCCATGGAACCGGCAAAACCCGCAAAGTACTGGTATTTGCCAAAGGTGAAAAGGTAAAGGAAGCAGAACAGGCTGGTGCAGATTATGTGGGTGGGGAAGAACTAGCCGAAAAGATCCAGGGTGGCTGGTTCGATTTCGATATAGCAGTGGCCACACCAGATATGATGGGAGTGGTAGGAAAACTTGGTAAAATACTGGGGCCCAGAGGATTGATGCCCAACCCCAAATCAGGTACGGTAACTTTTGATATCGAGCGTACTATCAACGAATTAAAAGCCGGCCGAATCGAATATAGGGTTGACAAAACATCTATCATACATGCCCCCATTGGCAGGGTATCTTTTGAAGTTGAAAAACTTCAGGAAAACCTGAATGCTTTTGCGGAAGCACTGATCAAGGCCAAACCGGCTGCCGCCAAAGGACAGTACATGCGCTCGGTCAGTATTTGTTCAACGATGGGGCCGGGAATAAAAATTAATCCGCTTGTAGTTATGTCCGCAAACAAGTAGAATAAGCATAACCTAAAATTGAAAATTGATAACTGTAGATAGCTGGTGGCGCAAGCCTTAAAAAATGTTAATTTGCCTGCCGAGGTTAGTGAAATAATACATGTTCTATTAAGGACGCTATTAACCTCTGTAAGCCTATTTGCAGAGGTTTTTCAATTTCTATGGGCATGACAAAATCTGCATAAGCAGCATTGAACAAATAATTATCAAGGGGGTGAAAATGAATGCCCAAAATGGAAGAAAAACAGCTGATTGTAGAGGAAATAAAACAACACCTGGAACAAGCAATGCTGGTGGTTTTTACTGATTATCGCGGTTTAAAAGTTGATGAAATGACAGAACTGAGAAACAAACTGCGTATTCCCGGAGTCGAAGTCAAAGTATTAAAAAATACCATGCTGCGTTTTGCCCTGGAGAAAAACGGCAACAAAGATATGGCTGATTTAATCAACGGACCGAATGCAGCCATATTAAGTCAGAATGATCCGGTTACCCCGGCCAAGGTTTTGTTTGAATTTGCCAAGACCCATAAAAACCTGGAAATAAAAATGGGGCTTCTGGAAGGACAAGTAATTCCTCCGGAAAAAATCAAAAATCTGGCCGATCTGCCTTCACGTGAAGTTCTGGTGGCTACCGTACTGGGAACCATGCAGGCTCCGATTACTTCATTTGTACGCGTACTGAATGCCAACCTTACAGGTTTGGTGCGGGCACTGGATCAGGTACGGGAACAGAAAGCCAGTTAGGGTGAGAAAAAATTATCGGTTTCTGCTGATGTTTTCCCACAAGGGACAAGGGTAAATAATTTTATTTTAAAATTTGAGGAGGCTATTAAAAATGAGTAAAGTTCAGGAAGTTATTGATATTGTAAAAGGTCTGACCGTTTTGGAGTTATCTGAACTGGTTAAAGCGTTGGAAGAAGAATTTGGTGTCAGTGCAGCTGCTCCCGTAGCCGTAGCTGCCGCTCCGGCTGCTGCTGCTGCCGTTGCTGAAGAGGAACAGACTGAGTTTGATGTAATCCTGGCCTCAGTTGGAGATAAGAAAATCAATGTAATCAAAGTAGTCAGAGAAATTACCGGTCTTGGTCTTAAGGAAGCCAAAGATCTGGTTGATGCTGCTCCCAAACCGGTTAAAGAGAAAATTAACAAAGAAGAAGCCAATGAGATTAAAGCCAAGCTTGAAGAAGCTGGCGCTGGCGTAGAAATTAAATAACCATTGTAAGTAATGAAAAGAGCCCTTTACAGGGCTCTTCAGAGCGTCAAAAAAGGCAAATAGCTGCGTTACGCAAAAAGCCCGCTCAGTCGTCGTACCATATGTACGCCTCAATCGCGGGCTTTTTGCAAGCCTTGCTCTTCGCCTTTTTTGCTCGCTCTGTTGATTTTTAACTTTATTGACAGTCTGAAGAGTCCTTCACAGGGCTCTTTTTTTATGGGAATTAATTGTCTGTTATAGAAATATAAATGTAATTATTAATCTATGTTTAACATGCATCAAACATCGGTAAACAAGATTGAGATTAAATTTTTTGCAAAAATTACCACTTGGTAATATAATATTCACAAGATTCATAAGAATGTAAAGATTCTAACAATAGTTTGAATCATGGCAAAAATTAATGTTTGGTCATCACTAAAATTAAAGGAGGCTGACTATGAGGAAGACTTATCTGGACGAATACAAAGCTAAACTGATAACACCTGAAAAGGCGGCCCAACTGGTCCAATCCAACCATGTAGTTGATTATGGGATGTTTGCTACCAAGCCGGTTGACTTTGATATTGCTCTTTCCAAAAGAGCCGGCGATGGCCTTACGAATGTGAGTGTTCGGGGGACCGGTACGGTCCTGCCGGTTCCGGAAGTAATCAAAAACGATACCGAGCAAAAAACATTTCAATATTTCAGTTGGTATTTTACTGCTATAGATCGCGCTGCCGGAGATTTTGGACTGGCCTGTCATTGTCCTTTTAATTACCATGAGGCAACCATGATGGCCTATAACAGTGATTTTTCACAATACTGGCCGGACGTATGGTGCGCGCAGGTAACCCCGATGGATAAAGCGGGATGTTTTAATTTTGGTTTGGGAAATTCCCATAATCGAGGCATGGCTCTCAAATGCAAAATAGCAATCGTTGAAGTAAATGAAAACATGCCCCGCTGTCTGGGCGGCAGTGATGAATATGTGCATATTAACGAAATCGACTATATAATTGAAAGTTCCAACGCACCTATTTTTACCACCCCTCCTTCACCGGAAGCGACTCCTGAAGAAAGAAAGATTGCTGAATATATCGTTGAGGAAATTGTTGACGGTTCCTGCATCCAGTTGGGGATAGGTGCACTTCCCAATTTGATCGGCAATATGATTGCAGATTCAGACCTTAAGGATCTGGGTATTCAAAGCGAAATGTTCTGTGATTCCATGGTCAGAATGTATGAAAGCGGCAGGGTTACCAACGCCAAAAAGGCGCGCGACATAAATAAAAGCACTTTTTCCTTCTGTCTTGGTACCAGAGACACATATGACTTTTTAGATGACAATCCCCAGTGTGCATCATCAGCTGTTTACACTACCAACAGTCCGGAAGACGTAGCCAAAAATGATAAAGTCGTATCGATCAACAACATACTCGAAATCGATCTCTTCACCCAGGTCTGTTCCGAATCATCGGGAATGAGACAAATATCCGGTACCGGCGGTCAGCTTGATTTTGTAGTTGGCGCTTTTCATTCCAAGGGCGGTAAAAGCTTTTTGGCTTTTTCATCAACCTATAAGGACAAGGAAGGCAACATACAATCCCGGGTAAAACCGCTGCTGACTCCAGGAGGTATCGTCACCGTTCCGCGTACCCAGGTTCATTATGTTGTGACCGAATATGGAAAAGTAAATATGAAAGCCCGTTCCATTTGGGGTAGGGCAGAATCAATAATCAGTATTGCCCACCCTGATTTTCGCGATGAATTGATTAAAACAGCCAAAGAAATGAAAATCTGGTCGCGCACCAATCGAATTCCTTTTTAATGAATCATTATATGCTAAATATGCTAAGAATTTTCCTTTAATCATCATCAATAAAAAATTTGAGTGCTTACTATCTTAAATTGCCATATACTGGTAATTAGTATATGGCATTTCAAATTTCTGATAAAGATAGAGCCTTAACTTCCGATAAACCATCTGGGTCGGAAGGGCGGGGTGACTATGTTATTGATGGGATTGATTGATTTAGATCCCGATTTTTCCTATAGAAAAAAACTAAAATTATGGTCTAAATTGGATTATTGTTATAATATTAGGTATAGATTCAGAAATGAGGGGAATGATAAAAATGAGGAAATATATTCCGGCAGTTCTTTTAGTTCTTTTTTTGTGTCTGTGTTTCAATCCGGCAGCCTTGGCCACCACTAATTGGCAGATTGATTGGGAGGAAAATGGAGCTCTGCTGGAAAAGGTTGCAATCAGCGGGGAGGAACCGATAAATGAAGGTTCGGACTGGCAAGTAAGCCGCTCCGGCAATGAGATTGTTTTCAGCCGCAATGTGGCAAACTGGAAAGCTTATAACAACCTGACTGATAAATTACCCCTGCAGGCAACGGTTAAAGATCTGCTTTGCTGTAAAATAATAACTCTTACTGCTCTGCCGGAAGCACAAAAAGATACCCTTTATTCTGGTCTTGACCAAAATCAAACCATGCGGCTGGAAATGAATGTCCCCGGCATTATTCTTGACAGTTCGGCTGCCGCAAAAAATAAAAACATTGTTTATTGGGAGATTGAGAATCCGGGACATAGTTTCGGTCAGGATTTTATTTTCAGAGTTATCATGGTAGACGGATTAGGTTTAGGCATTAGTATACTTAGTCTGGGAGTTATATTTCTGGCTATTTTCTTTGTAAGAAGGATGCATAAAGTTAGTCAGATCATTGAAGAAACTTATTCATTGGACAATATCGTTATTGAGGAAGAAGAGGAGGATTAGTAGGCAGCGTTTAACCAACAAGATATAAAGTAAATCCAGAGAAATATTTAAACCAATGAAGATATTTTTCATAATACTTTTTTTATAAAGAATTATATACATTTCTTGACTGGGAAAATGTTATATGATAACATTAGTAATTGCCATTGTAGATGTATAATGGTATTGTCGTGCAAAGAGTTAAGTGATTTATGCTTTGAAAATAAAAGCAAGGTTTATTACGGTTAGGCCTTGCTTTTCCTCTTTAGCCAACTTTTATAAGGGGTGAAGTGAATGGCGCACATGGTGCAATATGGTAATGTCGAAAGGCTCACCTATTCGCAGATCGTTGATGTACTCGAACTTCCCAATCTCATTCAGGTCCAACTAAGTTCCTACGAATGGTTCCTTAAAACAGGATTAAGAACTGCCCTGCAGGAGGTATTCCCCATCTCAGATTTTACCGGTCATCTGGAATTGGATTTTATTGATTACAGTTTGGGTGAACCCAAGTATGAGGTGCAGGAGTGCAAGGAAAGGGACGTAAGTTATCAGGCTCCCTTAAAATTAAAGGTCCGGCTCAGTGACAAGGAAAGCGGAGAAATAAAGGAGTCGGAAGTCTATATGGGAGATCTGCCGTTAATGACTGACAAAGGAACATTTATTATTAACGGCGCGGAAAGAGTTGTGGTAAGTCAGCTGGTTAAATCGCCAGGCGTGTATTTCAACGAAAAAATGGATGCCGCCGGCAATAGCCTTTATGGGGCAACAATAATTCCTAATCGCGGTGCATGGTTTGAACTGGAAATGGACAGCGCCGGGATAATATATACCCGCATCGATAAGACCAGGAAAATTCCCGTAACCGTACTGCTTCGGGCATTAGGCTATGAAAGCAACGAGGCTATCCTGGAATTATTTGACAATGAAGAAGCCATTGTCCGTACCTTGGATAAGGACACAACTACTAATAAAAAGGAAGCCTTGATTGAGTTTTATCGTCGTTTACGGCCGGGTGAAATTGCGACTGAGGATGCTGCTGAACAACTATTGAAAAATCTGTTTTTTGATCCTCGCCGCTATGATATGGCGGTCGTTGGCAGATACAAAGTCAACAAGAAACTGGGGCTTAATACTCCGGTGGAAATCCGCAATCTAACCCATGAAGATATAATTACTACGATCAGTTATATTTTGAAATTGATAAAAGGCGAAGGTAAAACCGATGTTATTGACCATCTCGGCAACCGCAGATTAAGATCCATCGGTGAATTGTTGCAAAATCAATTCCGCACCGGTCTGGTCAGAATGGAAAGAGTAGTCCGGGAAAGGATGAGTATTCACGATGTGGAAACACTCACTCCTCAGGTATTGATCAACATTCGGCCTATTACCGCTGCCGTCAAGGAATTTTTCGGCAGTTCACAGTTGTCACAGTTTATGGATCAGACCAATCCCCTGGCTGAACTTACTCACAAAAGAAGGTTGAGCGCACTGGGACCGGGAGGTTTGACCCGTGAAAGGGCAGGCTTTCAGGTGCGCGACGTGCATCACTCGCACTATGGGCGTATTTGTCCGATTGAGACCCCTGAAGGTCCCAATATTGGTTTGATTGGTTCTCTGGCTACATATGGCCGAATCAATGATTTTGGTTTTATAGAAACCCCCTACCGCAAGGTGGACAAGAAAAAAGGCCAGGTCTTGAACGAGATCCATTATCTCTCTGCTGATGAAGAAGAAGAATTTATAGTTGCCCAGGCTAATACACCGCTGGACAGCAAAGGCAAATTCAAAGGGGAAAGAGTAGAAGTAAGGTATGGGGAAGAAATTCTCGAAGTACCGGTTAACAAAATAGATTATATGGACGTATCTCCCAAACAGGTATTCAGTGTGGCAACTTCGCTGATTCCATTTCTGGAAAATGATGATGCCAACCGGGCCTTGATGGGGGCCAATATGCAGCGACAGGCTGTTCCGGTAATTAAAACTGAGGCCCCGATTGTGGGTACCGGACTTGAGTACAAGGCGGCCAAGGATTCAGGAGCGGTAGTTATTGCCAAGAAATCAGGTGTAGTAAGGAACGCCAGTGCCTCCAGGATCATCATTGATGCTGATGACGGCACCAGTCAGACGTATATGTTGCTGAAATTTGTCCGTTCCAATCAGGGAACCTGTTATAATCAGCGTCCGATAGTAAAATCCGGGCAGCGCATAGAAGCTGATTCAATTATTGCAGACGGCCCCAGTACCGGTAATGGAGAACTGGCCCTGGGACGCAACGTTATGGTAGCGTTTATGCCCTGGGAAGGATATAACTATGAAGACGCCATTTTGCTTTCTGAGAAATTGGTCAAGGAAGATGTATTTACCTCAATTCATATAGAAGAATATGAGTGCGAGGCTCGGGACACCAAACTGGGCCCTGAAGAAATCACCCGTGATATCCCTAATGTTTCCGAGGAGATGTTGAAAAATCTGGATGATCAGGGTGTAATCAGGGTTGGTGCAGAAGTTCGGCCCGACGATATACTGGTCGGTAAGGTTACACCCAAAGGCGAAACTGAACTAACTCCTGAAGAAAGATTACTGCGGGCTATATTCGGAGAAAAAGCACGCGAAGTAAGAGATTCTTCTCTGCGGGTTCCGCATGGGGAGGCAGGTAAAATAGTGGCAGTAAAACGTTTTTCGCGTGAAAACGGGGACGAGCTGCCACCTGGCGTAAATCGCCTCGTGCGCGTATATATTGCCCAGAAGAGAAAGATTTCCGAGGGAGACAAAATGGCCGGACGTCATGGCAACAAGGGCGTTATTTCCAGAATCTTGCCGGAAGAAGATATGCCTTTCCTGGAAGATGGGACTCCGGTTCAAATCGTACTTAACCCCTTGGGCGTACCATCCCGTATGAATATCGGACAGATTCTTGAATGTCACATGGGCTGGGTTGCCAACGAACTGGGAATAAAAATTGCTACGCCCATATTTGATGGGGCTACCGAAGAAGATATTGCCGAGCTGCGCAAACAGGCCGGTTTGCCGGTCAGTGGCAAAGCAGTTCTGCGTGACGGACGGACCGGAGAAAAGTTTGACCATGAAGTAACGGTTGGTTATGTTTATATGTTGAAACTGGCCCATTTGGTTGATGATAAAATCCATGCCCGTTCGATCGGACCGTATTCGCTGGTTACCCAGCAACCGTTGGGAGGTAAAGCCCAGTTCGGCGGACAGCGCTTTGGGGAAATGGAAGTATGGGCGCTGGAAGCATACGGTGCAGCCTATACCTTGCAGGAAATCCTGACCGTAAAATCAGATGATGTTCAGGGACGGCTAAAAACCTACGAATCTATTGTTAAAGGTGAAAATATTCCTGAACCTGGAGTACCGGAGGGTTTCAAAGTCTTGATCAAAGAACTGCAGAGTTTGGCGCTGGATATAAAAATACTGTCCAACGATGACCATGAGATCCAGATCAAGGATGTAGACTTTGCCCTCAATGAAAGGGAAAAAGCCATCGAATTGGGAATGGATCTGCCGGATGTACCCATGGCTCATGACGGTGAGGCGGATAAGGTACTTGATGATGAATTTGAACCGGAGGAAGATATTGACCAAATAGATTTGGATGACAAGGAGTTTTCAACCCCTGATCCTGACGATGATTTAACTTAGAAAAATTTCAAATCATTGTTACGATTACGTGAATGACCAAGTAAGCACATCTTCTGGAAGGGAGAGACTGATTTGTTAGATGTCAATAATTTTGAACGGATCAAAATATCCCTGGCTTCTCCTGAACAAATCCGATCCTGGAGCAGCGGTGAGGTTAAAAAACCTGAAACTATAAATTACCGTACTCTAAGACCGGAAAAAGAAGGATTGTTCTGTGAAAAAATATTTGGACCGGTAAAAGATTGGGAATGTCATTGCGGCAAATATAAAAGGGTTCGCCACAGAGGCATTGTTTGTGATCGTTGCGGAGTAGAGGTTACTACCTCCAAAGTAAGAAGGGAACGTATGGGGCATATTGAACTGGCAGCCCCGGTATGTCATATCTGGTACCTAAAAGGTATCCCCAGCCGCATGGGTTTGCTGTTGGATATGTCCCCCAAGGTTTTGGAGAAAGTTATCTACTTTGTTAACTATATCGTTATTGATCCCGGCGATACGCCGCTGCTCAAGAAACAACTTCTGAATGAACGTGAATACAGGGAAAATAGAGAAAGATACGGGGAAAGCTTCCACGCCGCAATAGGGGCCGAAGCGGTTAAGGAACTGCTGACTGAAGTTGATCTGGAGGTTATGTCGCAGGAACTGAAAGAAGAAATTGCTACCAGCACCGGACAAAGAAAAGGACGCGGCATAAAACGACTGGAAGTAACTGAATCCTTCCGGCTGTCCAACAATAATCCCGAGTGGATGATTCTGGATGTTCTGCCGGTTATACCACCGGAACTGAGGCCGATGGTACAACTGGATGGAGGACGTTTCGCTACTTCCGATTTAAATGATCTGTACCGCCGGGTAATCAACCGCAACAATCGTCTCAAACGGCTGCTGGATCTCGGTGCGCCGGATATAATCGTGCGCAATGAAAAACGCATGTTGCAGGAAGCAGTTGATGCCCTGGTAGATAATGGACGCCGCGGCAGACCTGTAACCGGTCCAGGTAACCGTCCCCTGAAATCTTTAAGTGACATGCTCAAGGGCAAGCAGGGTCGTTTCCGCCAGAATCTGTTGGGTAAAAGGGTTGACTACTCGGGAAGATCAGTTATTGTAGTCGGACCTAAACTAGCCATGCACCAGTGCGGGTTACCTAAAGAAATGGCGCTTGAATTGTTCAAACCATTTGTTATGAAAAAACTGGTTGACCGGGGTATTGCCACCAATATTAAAAGTGCTAAAAAGATGGTGGAAAGAGGCCGGGAGGAAGTATGGGACATATTGGATGACGTTATAAAGGAACATCCAGTTATGTTAAACCGTGCGCCTACGCTGCATCGACTCGGCATACAGGCCTTTGAACCGGTGCTGGTGGAAGGACGTGCCCTGCAGTTGCATCCCCTGGTATGTACGGCTTACAATGCTGACTTTGACGGCGACCAGATGGCGGTTCATGTACCGTTGTCGGCGGAAGCACAAACCGAATGCCGCTTGCTGATGCTGGCCAGCAATAATATTTTAAATCCCAAAGACGGTAAACCAGTTGTTACGCCAACTCAGGATATTGTTATTGGGGTATACTATCTGACCTATGTTAGCTCGGAAGATTGGAGCAAAGGTAAAAACCCCAGAGCATTCAGCAGCTCCCATGAAGCACAGATGGCTTTCGAATTGGGAAATATTCAGTTGCACGAAAAGATTCTGGTGAGGATGAAAATGACTCCGGAAATGATCAAAAAAGCCGATGAAACCGGTAGTGAAATCAAATCACTCTATTATATAAATGAAACTACTGTGGGCAGAGTTATTTTTAATGAAATTATTCCCGACAGCCTTGGTTACTATAATGAAACCATTGATAAAAAGAAACTGGGCAACATCGTTTATGAATGCTATCGCTTGGAAGGCAACGCCAGGACAGCAGAGATGCTGGACGGAATAAAACGACTGGGATTCAATTTTTCTACCCGGGCCGGGCTGAGTGTAGGTGTAACTGATTTCCAGACTCCCATTGAAAAAGAAGCCATTCTAGCTGATGCAGATGTAGAAGTTGACGCGATCGAACAGGATTTCCTGATGGGACTGATTACTGAAGATGAAAGACACGCGCAGGTGGTTGAAATATGGAATGAGGCCACTGAAGAGGTAACCGAAGCTTTAAAACAATCTTTGGAAGAAGATAATCCTGTTTATATGATGGCTACTTCCGGTGCCCGTGGCAACTTCCAGCAGATAAGACAGCTGGCCGGTATGCGTGGTCTGATGGCGGATCCGCAGGGAAAAATCATAGATTTGCCGATAAAGGCCAACTTCCGTGAAGGGCTGACGGTTCTGGAATATTTTATTTCCACCCATGGAGCCCGTAAAGGTTTGGCCGATACAGCTTTACGTACAGCAGACTCAGGTTACCTGACCCGCCGCTTGGTTGATGTGTCTCAGGATGTTATCGTAAGAGAAGAAGATTGTGAATCAGTTGAAGGAATCTGGGTTGAAAAAATCATGGAAGGATCACAACTGATTGAGCCCCTTAACCAAAGAATTATCGGCCGGGTATCGGTAGATGCGATTATTCATCCTGAAACCGGTGAAATACTGGTGGAAGAAAATCAGATGATTAATGACGAACAGGGCTACGCCATTGAACGCAGCGGAATTAACCGGGTAAAGATTCGCAGCGTGCTGACCTGTAAAACTCCTCATGGAGTATGTAAAAAATGCTACGGCCGTAATCTGGCTACCGGATATGATGTTGAAATAGGCGAAGCCGTTGGAATTCTGGCGGCACAATCAATCGGTGAGCCAGGTACCCAGTTGACCATGCGCACCTTCCATACCGGCGGGGTTGCTGGTGAAGATATAACCCGCGGTCTGCCACGGGTGGAGGAGCTTTTTGAAGTTCGCAAGCCTAAAGGGCAGGCACTGGTGGCCGAAGCTTCCGGCAGAATAAGAATGGGTGAGAGCAAAGGACGCCGTGAGGTGCAGATATTAGGTGACAATGAGGAAATCCTGGCCTCTGCACTGGTACATTATGGTTCCCGGTTAAAGGTGCAGGAAGACGATTGGGTTGATATCGGCGATGCCTTGACTGAAGGACCGCTTAATCCCCATGATATTTTAAAAACCAAAGGAGTTCAGGCCGTACAGCGTTACTTATTACAGGAGGTACAAAAGGTATATCGTTCCCAGGGCGTTGATATCAGTGACAAACACATTGAGATTATGATCCGGCAAATGATGAAGAGAGTTAAAATTGAAGATTCTGGTGATACAACCCATCTGCCCGGAGCCTTTGTCGATGTGGCCTATTTTGAAGAAGAAAACCACCGTGCGATTATTGACGGGGGTCTGCCGTCCGTCTGTTCGCCTATGCTGCTGGGTATTACCAAAGCCTCCTTGAACACAGATTCGTTCCTGTCCGCGGCATCTTTCCAGGAAACGACCAAAGTTCTTACGGAAGCGGCTATCAAGGGTAAGATTGACAGCCTGATTGGGCTTAAGGAAAATGTTATCATCGGTAAACTGATTCCTGCTGGAACCGGTTATTCTATATACAAAAATGTTGATGTTATAGAAAACGTTGAATCTGAATTATTGGCTGAATGATTTAAGCAGTCTAAAATCGCATAACGATGCGGGGGCTTTCCTGTTTAAATAAATAAGCAGGAAAGCCTGATTCTCCTTAAATTTAATTTGACTGTGCAGAACCTTGATGCTAAAATGTTAAGGTGCGCGACAAATAAGCTCATAAATTAACTGAAATGAGGTTTGCTTGTCGGGAGGAGGAACAGGATTGTCATTAAACGAGCTACGGGAGGGCAAAAAGGTAATTGGAACCAAACAGGTCAAAAAAGCCATTATCAAAGGCCAGACCAAAAGAGTATATCTCGCTGATGATGCCGAGCCTCATATAACAAGTTCTCTGCGAGTTCTCTGCCAACAATATCAGGTAGAGATTGAAGGAGTTAATAAAATGGAACAACTGGGTAATGCCTGCAGCATTGAAGTAGGTGCGGCAGCAGCAGCGTTACTGATTGATTAAAACGGGGAAGGAGGTGCAGATATGCCAACTATAAATCAACTGGTTAGAAAAGGACGTCAACAAGTAACAAAAAAATCAACAGCACCAGCCCTGAAAAGCTGTCCGCAGAAAAGAGGCGTATGTACGCGTGTATATACAACCACCCCTAAGAAACCAAACTCAGCACTGCGTAAAATTGCCAGGGTAAGATTAACCAACGGAATAGAGGTTACCGCTTATATTCCAGGTATAGGTCATAACTTACAGGAGCATTCCGTGGTTCTTATCAGAGGTGGCAGAATTAAGGACTTGCCAGGTGTAAGATACCATATTATAAGAGGTACTCTCGATGCATCCGGTGTTCAAAACCGCTTGCAGGCCAGATCTAAATATGGAACCAAACGTCCGAAAGTGAAGAAATAGGAGGATTCAATAATATGCCTAGAAAAGGGGCTGTTCCCAAAAGAGACGTGCTGCCGGATCCGATTTATAACAGTAAGATCTTCACCAAACTGGTCAACCAGGTAATGTGGGACGGGAAAAAAAGCTTGGCTGAGAGAATTTGCTATGATGCCTTCGCTATAATAGAAAAGAAGACCGGCAAAGACCCGATGCAGGTTTTTGAAGAAGCCATGAAAAACATTACCCCCATTGTTGAAGTCAGAGCCAGAAGAGTGGGTGGAGCCAACTATCAGGTTCCGGTGGAAGTAAGAGCAGACAGAAGACAAACATTGGCGATCAGATGGCTGATAAGCTATACTCGCAAACGCGGTGAAAAGATGATGTCCGAACGCCTGGCTGGTGAAATAATGGATGCAGCCAACGGCAGCGGCGCTTCTGTCAAAAAGAGAGAAGATACCCACAAGATGGCTGAAGCCAACAGAGCGTTTGCCCATTACCGCTGGTAGGCCAAATGCTGGAGAGAGCATAAATGCTTGTGCAATCAGATTTAGCTGCCATTAGAAATATTGGTATAATGGCTCATATTGATGCCGGCAAAACCACCACCACGGAGAGAATGTTATTCTATACCGGCAAAGTCCATAAATTGGGCGAGGTTGATAAAGGTACTGCCACGATGGACTGGATGTGTCAGGAGCAGGAGCGTGGAATTACGATTACTTCTGCTGCTACTGCCTGCTATTGGAAGGATTGTTGTGTCAATATTATCGACACACCCGGACATGTGGACTTTACAGTGGAGGTCGAGCGCTCTCTGCGAGTGCTCGATGGAGCCGTAGGAATATTTTGTGCAGTTGCCGGAGTACAATCGCAATCTGAAACTGTATGGAGGCAGGCTGATCGCTACCAAGTTCCCCGGATTGCATTCATCAATAAAATGGATCGAGTGGGTGCAGATTTTACCAGAGCGGTAAATATGATCCGGGAGCGGCTGGGCAGCAAAGCCGTCCCGTTGCAAATACCCATAGGCAATGAAGAAAATTTTACCGGTATTATTGATCTGGTTGAGATGAAAGCCTATGTATATGAAGACGGCAGCGGAGAAAATTATTTAACCAGAGATTTGACCGAGCAGGAAATGACTATCGCCTCCAGGTATCATGAACAAATACTGGAGATCATTTCTGAGAACGATGATGAATTGTTGGAAAAATATCTGGAAGCCACCCCGATCTCAGTTAATGAGATCAAGAGTTCTTTGAGAAAACAAACCATATCCAACCATTTGGTACCAGTACTTTGCGGATCCTCATTTAAAAATAAAGGGGTGCAAATGCTGCTTGATGCGGTGGTTGAATATCTGCCTTCACCGGTTGATATTCCTCCAGTAATCGGTATTGATACTGAAACCAGGAAAGAAACCAGCCGAGCTGCAGACCTGAATGAACCGCTGTGTGCACTTGCATTTAAAATAGCAGCAGATCCTTACGTAGGTAAACTTACCTATTTTCGGATTTATTCAGGTCAGCTTAAAACTGGTTCCCAGGTTTTCAATGCTATCAAAGGCAGAAAGGAACGCATCAGCAAACTGCTCAGAATGCACGCCAATCATCGTGAGGAAATTGATGAGGCTGGTGCTGGTGATATAGTGGCTGGAGTTGGTTTTAAAGATACAAGTACCGGGGAAACCTTGTGTACAGAAGAACGCCCGATCATTCTGGAGTCAATGGACTTCCCCGAACCAGTGATTGATGTTGCTATTGAACCCAAGACCAAAGCCGACCAGGATAGAATAGGTGAAAGCCTAAAACGTCTGGCGGAAGAAGACCCCAGTTTTAGGACCAGATACGATGTTGAAAACGGTCAGACAATTATTTCCGGAATGGGTGAATTACACCTGGAAATAATCATAGATCGGCTATTACGGGAGTTTAAGGTTAATGCCAACGTAGGCAAACCCAGGGTAGCCTACAAAGAGACAGTCGCCGGCAAAGCCAAAGCCGAAGCAACATTTGCCAAACAAACCGGCGGGCACGGTCAGTATGCCAACGTGATCCTGGAGGTAATACCTCTAGCCCAGGGCCAGGGCAAGGTATTCATGGATTGCAGCAACCAGGCAATACCCAAAGAATTTGTACCGGCTGTAGAGACAGGAATTCTCGAAGCTTTACATGCAGGTATACTGGCTGGATATCCGGTAGACGATATCGAAATCAGACTGGTGGGAGGAACCTTCCACGAAGTAGATTCATCAGAGCAGGCCTTTAAAATTGCAGCCAGCATGGCGCTGAAAGAAGTGCTAGGCAAGGCCCAGGCGGTAATTTTAGAGCCGATTATGGAGATAGAGATTGTAACCCCTGACGAATACCTGGGTGATGTTATCTCCGACCTCAACGCTCGCCGCGGAAGAGTGCTGGGCTTAGAGGAAAGCGGGACTACAAGGATTATCAAGGGCCTCGTACCACTGGCGGAAACGTTCGGTTATGCAACCAACCTAAGATCAGCCAGTCAGGGAAGAGCAAACTTCTCGATGGAAATTAAGGGATATGCTGCATTGCCTGAATCCAAAACCCGGGAAATAGTAGCCAGAAGATATGGATTACAGATTACCAGTTAAAATTTAATTCTGAAAGGAAAGGTGAGCAAGAGATGGCAAAGGCAAAATACGAAAGGACAAAACCGCATCTTAACATTGGGACAATAGGACACGTAGACCATGGCAAGACGACCCTGACTGCGGCGATAACATTGACATTGTCGAAGGTAGGGGGAGCGGTAGCAACCTCTTATGATCAGATAGACAAAGCGCCGGAAGAAAGAGAAAGAGGAATCACAATCAACACCTCGCACGTAGAATATCAGACCGAAACCAGACACTATGCTCATGTAGACTGCCCCGGACACGCAGACTACATAAAGAACATGATCACCGGAGCAGCGCAGATGGACGGATCGATCCTGGTAGTATCAGCCGCCGACGGACCGATGCCGCAGACCAGAGAGCACATCCTGCTGTCAAGACAGGTAGGCGTACATTATATCGTAGTATTCATGAACAAGACCGACATGGTAGATGATCCTGAACTGCTGGAACTGGTAGAGATGGAAATCAGAGAACTATTAAGCGCCTATGAATTCCCGGGCGACGACATTCCGGTAGTCATGGGATCAGCTTTAAAAGCCCTGGAATGCGGATGTGCCAGCAGAGACTGCGAATGGTGCGGACATATTTGGGAACTGATGGATGCAGTAGACAGCTACGTACCGCTGCCGGAGAGAGCCTCTGATAAACCGTTCCTGATGCCGATAGAAGACGTATTCACGATTACCGGAAGAGGTACGGTAGTAACCGGAAGAGTAGAAAGAGGCCAGGTAAAAGTAGGAGACGAAACCGAGATCGTAGGAATGAGAGACGAGATACGCAAACACGTAGTAACAGGAGTAGAGATGTTCAGAAAGTTGCTTGACTATGCAGAAGCCGGCGACAACATCGGAACACTGTTAAGAGGCCTGGACAGAAAAGACGTAGAAAGAGGCATGGTACTGGCCAAGCCGGGAAGCATCAAGCCGTTGACCCATTTCAAAGGTGAAGTATACGTACTGTCCAAAGAAGAAGGCGGCAGACACACCCCGTTCTTTGGAGGATACAGACCCCAGTTTTACTTCCGTACGACAGACGTAACCGGAGTAATAGAACTGCCTGAGGGAGTAGAGATGGTAATGCCGGGCGACAACATCCAGATGACCATCGATCTGATCACTCCGATCGCGATCGAAGAAGGGCTGCGCTTTGCAATCAGAGAAGGTGGCCGCACAGTTGGATCCGGGGTTGTAACCAGCATCGATTAAGCAAATATTAAATAAAACTCAAAAGGGACAGGGATCGTATGGTTCTCTGTCCCCAAACGCGAGGATGCGTGTAAAGAATGAGCCCAGGCTAAGGAGGTTTAAATTAGAGTGAGTGGCCAGCAAAAAGTTAGAATCCGTTTAAAAGCATTTGATCACAAATTATTGGATCAATCATCACAAAAAATTGTGGAAACCGCCAAGAAAAACGGAGCTGTAGTTTCCGGCCCAATTCCCTTGCCGACTGAAAAGAGTATCTATACCATCTTACGGTCGCCCCACGTTAACAAGGATTCCCGGGAACAGTTTGAAATGCGTACCCATAAAAGACTTATAGACATACTGGATCCTAATCCGAAGACGATCGATGCTCTGATGCACCTGGATTTACCTTCCGGAGTAGACATAGAGATAAAATTGTAGGTGAGGAACCGGTGCTGCGAGGCCAGTGGGTAAAATGGTCTTAAGGCAGTAAATTACCGGATTGAAACAGAGGTGATGTTGGAGTACCCGCTTCCAACCACTCACCATATATCTGAACCAGGAGGTAAATAAAGGTGATAAATAAGCTAAACAAAGCCCTGATGGGCACAAAAGTAGGCATGACCCAAATATTTGATGAAAATGGCAAAGCCATACCGGTTACAGTTGTAGAATCAGGTCCCAATATCGTTCTGCAAAAGAAAACGACCGAAACTGACGGTTATAATGCACTGCAAATGGGGTTTGGCAATATCAGGGAAAGACTGGTTAACAAACCTGAAACGGGACATTTTCAAAAGGCTAAAGTCAAACCCGTACGCTATGTTAAAGAATTCCGTCTTGATAACGTGAATGATTATGAAATCGGGTCAGAAGTAAATGTAGATATATTCGCTCCCGGAGAAATCGTTGACGTGATAGGAACATCCAAAGGCAAGGGTTTCGCCGGAGGCGTTAAACGTCATAATTTTGCTCGTGGTTCCATGGGCCACGGCTCCAAATATCACCGGCGTCCAGGTTCCTTGGGAGCCAAAGGGCCGGCTCGAGTATTTAAAGGACGCAAGTTGCCTGGTAGATTGGGTGGAGAACGGGTTACCGTACAGTGTCTGCAAATCGTAAAGGTCTATCCGGAAAAAAACCTTATCCTGATCAAGGGTGCAATACCTGGGCCGCGTAAAGGTCTGGTTATTATCAAGAATTCTGTCAAGGCATAGCTTTATGTGAAGGAGGTTAGGAAGATGCCTAAAGTTGCGGTATATAACATGCTCGGAGCCCAGGTTGGAGAAATCGAATTAAATGATGACGTTTTCGGAATAGAGCCTAATAAAGCAGTCATGTACGACTTCATTAAGATGCAATTGGCCAACAAACGCCAGGGAACCTCATCCACCAAGACCAGGACCGAAGTAAGAGGAGGGGGCAGAAAGCCCTGGAGACAAAAAGGAACCGGCCGTGCTCGCGTAGGCAGCAGCAGAAATCCGGTTTGGAGAGGCGGCGGGATTGCTTTTGGGCCCAAGCCCAGAGATTATTCCTATAAACTTCCCCAGAAGGTCAGAAGGCTGGCTTTAAAATCAGCTCTGTCCAGCAAAGCTCTGGATAATAAAATTGTAATTGTAGATGAATTTAATTTCGATCAGCCCAAGACCAAAGTAATGGTGCAAGCTCTGGAAGCTTTGAAAGTAGGCAAAAAGACTTTGCTTATCACTGCAGATGGGAATGTTAATGTGGTCAAGTCAGCCAGAAATATCGAAGGCGTAAAACCGATGCGGGCTGATTTCATTAATGTTTACGATATATTGAAACACGATACCCTGCTCATGACCAAAGATGCAGTAGCCATGGTAGAGGAGGTATTTGCATAATATGAAAGACTATCGTGACATCATTATCAAACCAGTAGTAACCGAAAAATCCATGGATCTGCTGGCGGATAACAAATACACCTTTATTGTTGATAAAAAAGCCAATAAAACCGAGATAAAAAATGCGATCGAGAATATTTTCAAAGTTGAAGTTGCCAAAGTGTATACCATGAATATTAAAGGAAAACCCAAACGCATGGGACGGTTCGAAGGTAAAAGACCGGACCGCAAGAAAGCTGTCGTAGCCCTGAAAGCAGGTCAAAAAATACGCCTGTTTGAAGGAATGTAGCAAAATTAGATCGGGAGGATTGCTCCGATGGGTATAAAAAAATACAAACCAACAACACCCAGCAGAAGACATATGACAATAATGACTTTTGATGAACTTACCAAAAAGGAACCGGAGAAAAGTCTTACTGTCAGTCTGAAAAGCAAGGCGGGAAGAAATGCACAGGGAAGAATGACCGTCCGGCATAAAGGCGGCGGACATAAACGCCTGTACCGTATAATTGATTTCAAACGTATTAAAGACGAAGTACCTGCAAAAGTTGCGGCGATAGAATATGATCCTAACCGTTCAGCCAATATTGCGCTGCTGCATTATGCAGACGGTGCCAAGGCTTATATCGTAGCCCCCAACAGTCTGAAGGTTGGCGATACGGTCGTATCAGGCAAATCAGCCGATATAAAAACCGGCAATGCCCTGCCGCTAAAGGATATCCCTGTCGGTTCGCTGATTCACAACATT
>Ga0123334_1002532_pt1 | contig 21001 bp, 17 predicted proteins | sample BiotimSIPDNA_FD_89706 | JGI IMG/M metagenome (GOLD analysis project Ga0123334, IMG submission 89706) | Anaerobic biogas reactor microbial communites from Washington, USA - Biogas_R1 time_0 SIP DNA | ecosystem: Engineered > Bioreactor > Anaerobic > Unclassified | place: Washington, USA... | reverse complement strand
CAACGGTCTTTTTAGCAACAGCCTTTTTAGCAACAGCCTTTTTAGCAACAGCCTTTTTAGCAACAGCCTTTTTAGCAACAGCCTTTTTTGCCGCTTTCTTTGCCTTGTTCATAGTCGAATCCTATGGTGACAGAGATTTATCTTTTAAGCTGATTTAAATCTAATGCCTTGAATTGTCAATACAGGGTATTATTGAATTTAAATAGCCGGTTATTTACATCAAAGAAAAATACTAATAGGAAATTGCAAAAACAATAGTATCCGGTAGAAATAAACCTGAAAATTATGATATACTATCCGGGAATTGACATTTTGAGACTGTTGATAATTTCTGTATTTCTAAAAAGTCTGACAGCGATTCGATACCGTTTATGTTCACGTCGATATACTTTTTAATTGTGACTATTATTGAATAGCCTGTTGCTAAAGGCACCCGGATCTATGTATAAATTTTTTAATCAGTTGAAGATGTTTGTTGGACAGGTTGGCGGTACTTAGAAAGTAATCATGTCGTTGTAAATAAGCCTTGACTCTATTTTCAGGTTGTAGTATATTGATATTGTTTATATGGATACTAAACAATACAAAAAGGAGTCAGCGAATGCCTGTCTTTAGTGATATTACAAAGCTTATTGGAAAAACTCCACTTGTTGCGATCAATCACCTGAACGGCGGAAATGCAACTATTGCTGTAAAAATGGAATCATTTAATCCTCTTTCAAGTGTGAAAGATCGTATCGGGCTTGCGCTGATAGAGGACGCAGAGAAAAACGGGTATATTAACAAAGACAGTGTCATAATTGAGCCTACATCAGGAAATACTGGTATTGCACTTGCTTATGTTGCTGCAGCAAAAGGGTATAGGCTGATTCTTACAATGCCGGAAACAATGAGTATTGAACGAAGAAAAATTCTTAAGGCATTTGGGGCTGAACTTGTTTTGACTGAAGGTGCAAAAGGCATGAGAGGCGCTGTTGCAAAAGCCGAGGAACTGGCTGCCACGACGCCAAATTCTTTTATCCCACAGCAATTTAATAATCCGGCAAATCCTGCGATTCATAAGATCACTACTGCAGAGGAAGTATGGAATGATACAGATGGCAAAGTTGATATCTTTATTGCGGGTGTCGGGACAGGCGGTACAATTTCAGGTGTGGGAGAATACCTGAAAAATAAAAATAAAACGATAAAAATAATCGCTGTTGAACCTGATAAGTCACCGGTTCTAAGTGGTGGACAACCGGGACCTCACAAAATTCAGGGAATCGGTGCAGGATTTGTACCAGAGAATTTTAAAGCGTCTGTTATTGATGAAATAATAAAGGTACGTGAGGAAGATGCTGGTATAATAGCGCGTCAGGCTGCTAAAAAAGAGGGTTTACTTGTGGGAATTTCATCCGGCGCAGCATTGTGGGCAGCACTGGAGGTTTCGAAACGGCCGGAAAACAAAGGTAAATTGATTGTGGCACTTTTGCCTGATACCGGTGAGCGATATCTGAGCACCTGGCTTTTTGATGATGTCTAAAACGTACTATCGGATGACAAAATTACCGGGATATCAGGTTTAATAGATCCGCTGCACTCATTATTCCACTGAGCATATTGTTGATATCATATGCAATACATCCGGTAAACCAGTCGTTTGATTCCATTATTTGTTTCTGCGCAGGATGTTTCTGAAGTTACCGTTTGTCATCCTTGCTGTGTAAGCGGCCGGTGATATTATGTGCCATTGACATTATACCAGTTACGTCACCATTATCATTTACAAGGGGTATATTTGTCCATTCACAGGTAATAATTTGTCCGGAAGATGTTCTGCTTTCATTTGTATAAAAGATAGTATCTTTTTTCAACAGGAGATTGTTCCATAATGCTGATATTTCATTAGTTAGATTTTCAGGAACAATCAGTTCGAATGCACTTTTTCCAAGAGCTTCATCCTTTGAGTATTCGAATATTTGTTCAGCAGCAGGATTCCAGTACTCAACCTTAAAATCCTTATTCCATTCAATTACACCAATAATCGTATTATTGAGATATAAGTCAAGTTTCCGCTGAGATGTTTTTAAGGCACTTAATGCGCTCTGAAGCTCTTCAGTTTTTAATTTTAATTGTTTTTCTGCTTCGATTTGAAATCGCTCAAGTTCTTTTTGGAGTTTGTATAATTTAAGATGCGTCTGGATACGTACCTGTACCTCGTTAATTTCAAACGGTTTGATAATGTAATCAACACCCCCCGCTGCGAAACCTTTTAATTTTTCCTCAAGTTCACCTGCAGCGCTTAGAAATATTACCGGAATATCTTGACAGATTGGCATTAGTTTGATTTTCCTCGCCAATTCGTATCCATCAATTTCCGGCATTCGAACATCACACAATATCAATTCTGGTACCCGTGCAGAGATAAGAATAATTGCAGTACGACCATTACTGGCACATCGAACTTTATATCCTGAAGAACGCAGTAACTCTTCTAATGTTTTAAGATTGTTAATGTTATCATCAACAATCAATATATCACCGGATACCTGATTAGCAGTGTTCATTATCCCTGATTCCCATAGTTTCGTCGTTAATCGTGTACATTGTTAACACTACATACACAAATTCTGTTTTTTTGTATATATTGTAACATAAATAATTCTAAAGGTATATGTTTTTTAATCTTTTGACAATTGATCCATCAACAAATCGAATCTGTATGCTTCAGCCAGCGGTAGTATTAACGGTTTTAGTTCCGGATTTGATTCAACGATTTCTTTTATCAGATCAATGTCACCTTCCTGTGAGGCTCTAAGCAGTTTTTCTCTGATCGCAGGGGCAATTGAATCAAATGAGTCTGTTTCCTGTGATGAAACATTGTGTAAGTCGTTATTGCCATCTGAAATTCCGTAATCAATTTCTACAGGAAGAAACGTGCGTATAGCTTCAAAAATACTGCTGTCCTTGTAAGGCTTTGCAATAAAACCATTACAACCGGCATCGAGCATCTCCTTCTGCTCATCACTGTATGCATGTGCTGTTACTGCAATTATTGATGGGTAGACAGATTGAGACAAGTTACGTATGGCTTTTGTCGCATCCAGTCCATCCATGTCAGGCATGCGTCTGTCCATAAAGATCAGATTAGGCATCCAGTTTCTGGTAATTTCCAGGGCTTCATGTCCATTGGTTGCTTCCCGTATCTGGAATCCAAACGGCTTGAGGAGTGCAAGTAGAATAGCCCGGTTGTCCACATGATCTTCAACGATAAGTATTCTGCAGTTTTCGGCATTTTTTATTCTTTGCGGTAAGTCAGTATTTACCGGTTTAAGTTCTGTTGAAAGTTCGTTGACAGGTTGGTACTTAATTGAAAATTTAAATGTGGATCCTGCACCAGTATCACTATCTACACAGATCTGTCCACCAAGCAGTTTTACATATTCGTTTACAATTGATAGGCCGAGCCCGGTTCCCTCATGGTGCATCGAAGTGCCCAGTTGCTCGAATGGATTGAATAACCGTTTTTGATCCTCTTTGGAAATACCGATTCCTGTATCGGTGATCGAAAAAAGAAGTTCGTGATGCTGGTCGTTCTTTACATGTGATGCAAGTGCGAGTTTGATGCTGATATGCCCATGATTCGTAAATTTGATAGCATTACTAACGAGATTAATAAGTATCTGGCGAAGTTTTGCCTGATCTGTGCGGACAAAGCGTGGAAATGAGGATGATTGATCAAGGCGAAGCTCAAGTCCTTTTTCCCGAGCCCGAATTCTTAACATGTCAATAAGATCTGTAAGTAGGCTGCCAAGATCAAATTCAACTGGTTCAAATCGCGTTTTTCCGGATTCTATACGGGCAAGATCAAGAACATCATTAATCAGCGAGAGAAGATGCTCACCCGATTTCATTATAATATTCATAGGATCACGAAGCTTTAATGGCAGTAGATTGTCCCTTGCAATAATCTGACTGAAACCAAGAATTGCATTAAGCGGCGTTCTGAATTCATGACTCATATTGGCAAGAAACATTGATTTGGCCTTGTTCGATTGCTCTGCAGCAGCCTTGGCACTAGTTAACTCAAGTGTTCTTGTTGCGACAAGCTCCTCAAGATGAAAACGGTGTTTGTCAAGTTCCTTATGTCTTGCTTTTAATAATGATACCATTTTGACAAGAGACAAACGGAGTGATTCGAGTTCTCCTTTAAATGAATGTTTTTTTATAAAAGCCCCTTCATCAGTATCATCCTCAACCCTGATTGAATATTGTTCAAGTATATTAAGCGGGCGAAGAATTACTTTCCAGAGAATCAGATACAATATCATGGTAAGTAAAATCGCGACAATTGATATTGAAACAAATATGATCCATTTAATTGTAAGGAGCCTTTCCTGTAAAAACCTTGTAGTAATCGAAATTTCAATTATACCGATTTTCTGGTCATGGTATGAGATTGCTGAAATCCATATAAGCTGATCATTTCTCTTTATAACGGTATCTGATTGTATAACATTCCATGATTCATCACGGCCAAGTGATAGTATTGGAGTTGCTTTGTTAATTTCCCTTACTACAAAAGAGTAAACTGCTTCATCAAGCATCATACTTTTTGCTATTTGATTAATCTGAGTTGTGTTAAAGTCCCACATCGGTAGCGTTAGCGATGTTTTTGCCTGATTAATTATTGCAGAATGTGTCGCATAGAGTTGATTATAGGAGTATCGCGAAAATGCATTGAACCCGATTATTCCGGCAATCCCCAGCAGTGTTACAGTTAAGAATGTCAGGATGAGAATAACAACAGTTGCAATTGATAAATGCCCCTTCTGCATAACACACTCCGGATTTAAATGTTTACTATTGAATCTGGAAACAGGTAATCAAGCCAGGCTTCTACCACAATATCTCCTTCCGGAGGAGATATTGCAAGATCGGGGCTTAATTCAATAATGTGGAAACTGTTGCTGGTAGTGTCTGCCAAAATATCAACGCCAAGAACTGGAATGTTTAACAACTTTACAGCTTTTTCACATACTGATATATACTCTGATGGAATCCTGTCTGTCACAATATCAACTGTACCACCGGTGTGATAGTTAGTCGTGCGGCGAACCTGAATGTATTCATTATGTCCTGGTACTGAGTTGAAGTCCAAACCCATCGAATTAATTGTCCGTAATGTTTCTTTGTCAAGAGGAATGCAGTTACCTGGATCCGTATCTCGGGTGAATCGGTTTTTTTCAAGAATAAGTTCCCTGATACTTGCGATTCCATTTCCTGTAATTGATGCAGGATTGCGTTCTATTGCACATACGTATTTAAAATTGACAAATATCAACCGCCAGTCAATACCGGTGACACATTTCTCAAGAACAATTTCGTCACAGTATTCTCTGGCGAATTCCAGAGCCTCCTCCAATTCCACCCTGCATGTTATATGTGTTGAAACACCCCGGCCACCCCATTGTGCTGATGGCTTTACAACAATACAATGGTGATCTGACAAAAAACGCAGTGCAGATTCCATATTGGTGTACATAGTTTGGTCTGCAACAGGAAATCCATGTTGTTTGAGGAAATAATTTGCTGCAAACTTATTTTGCGCAAGATGAAATGTGGCTGCACCAATATTATCTGTTAATGCATTATAACATCGTACAGATTTGTTCCTGTAAATAAGTTCAAAAATAGGCTGATACGGATCAAGAACGTTGACCTGTATGTCCCGTTTTTTTGCTGCTGTAGTAATAGTCGTTGTATATACTGAATCCATAATGCATTACCTATATAAAGCAATTCTGTTTGTAAATAAGAATAAACACACCAGATATATGCAATAATTTATATTTATCCATCTAAACAACTGCATGCCAGGCATGAATGTGTACAATAAAATATATCATTCGAGGTGTTCTTCTGGCATATGTAAATTGATCATTTTAATGACAGGGTACTACTTATGAAAAATATCTCATCAAAGGATGCTCCTTCAGCAATTGGTCCCTATTCACCTGGAATCATTCATAACGGAATGCTTTTCCTGTCAGGGCAACTTGGTATTGATCCTCGAAGTGGTGTTCTGGTATCGGATGATACAGCTCTGCAAACCGAGCAGGTAATGAAAAACATGAAAGCGCTGCTTAATGAAGCTGGTTTCAATTTCAATAATGTTGTTAAAACAACGATTTTTCTTCAATCGATGGATGATTTTAAAATTGTCAATGAGATATATGCACGATATTTTGGTGATCATAAACCGGCTCGTTCCACAGTACAGGTGGCCAGACTTCCTCTTGGAGCGAAAGTCGAAATCGAGAGTATTTCAATGGTACAGTAAATGCTATCCGTGCAGTACTATGTAGCGTACCTGTCTGGCAGGATCCAATGAAGATAATTACTGGGTTTAAAGGCTTTTTTAAGAATATGCAGCGGGATATGCTGTTGTTTATTGTTACATTGTCAACTGTAGGTCTGGGTGACAGCGTTTTCAATGCGGTTTTTAATAATTTCCTTGATGCAACATATGATATGAACAGCTTCTGGCGCACCTTTCTTGAAATTCCGAGAGAATCCGGTGGCTTGCTTGTCATAATTGTTTCTGCTGCACTTTTCTTTATTCGCAGCAGACGAATGGCTATGATTGCAATACTGTGTGGTGCAATTGGTCTTATTATGATTGCATTATTTTCGAAAACGTTTCATTTCATGTTTATATGGCTCTTTATGTTCAGCCTTGGACAACATCTTTTTATGCCGCTTAATACCGCAATCGGGATGGAGCTTGCTAAAGAAGGAAAAACCGGTACGATGCTTGGGCGGCTCAATGCGATTCGCAATTTAGCAACTATTGCAGGGAGCTTTCTTGTATACGTTGGCTTTAAGTATTTTAGTTTTGACTTTAAAATTTCATTTCTAATTGCGTCAATGTTTTATCTTATAGGTGCATTTACATTGTTTAGTATGCATCCGGGATATGCTCATCCTGCGAAAACACATTTGAAATTGTATAAAGAGTACAGGATGTATTACTGGCTGGCAATCCTTTTTGGAACCAGAAAACAGATTTTTCTTACATTTGCCCCCTGGGTGCTTGTAACGGTTTTCAAACAACCGACATCTATGCTTGCACAGTTGTTGACAATTGCAGGGATTGGTGGCGTTGCATTTCAGCCGCTTCTCGGGAAAGCTGTTGACAAGCTGGGAGAACGTACGATCCTTGCCTTTGAAGCATTTCTTCTTATATTTGTTTGTATCGGTTATGGGTATTCTTCACAATGGTTTTCAAAAGAGATCGCATTAGTGATTGCTGCGGTGTGTTTTCTGGTGGATCAATTACTGATGTCTGTCAACATGGCCCGGTCAACATATCTTAAGAAAATTGCAATCAGTAAAGATCATATAGCACCAACACTGACAATGGCAGTATCAATTGATCACATATTTTCAATATCAATAGCGCTTATTGGAGGTCTTGTCTGGACAAAATTCGGTCATCAGGCAGTATTCCTTTTCGGTGCCGGTATTGCGCTTGTAAATCTTGTGAGCGCGATTAAACTTAAAGTGCCACATGTGATAGCCATTAATAAACCATAAGCATTAGCGTGTGTTTATTTTGTCATTGAAAGTGGAACCGTAGAAATTCAATAATTATATGGATTTGAAACAGTTACGTCGTACTGGTTAAGATGTGAAGCCGGAAATCTGTGTAATATTTTCCTTGTTGCGAAGACAGTCTGAAATTATTTTATGATTTCTATTGTCGGGGCGTAGCGCAGTCTGGTAGCGTACTTGAATGGGGTTCAAGTGGCCGCTGGTTCAAATCCAGTCGCCCCGACCATATTAAAAATAAAAGCTATGCAATAATAATTGTATAGCTTTTATTTTTAATATCAGGTTTCAGCCGTTGTGTGAAAGTGAAACCATATCCTATCCATATCGTTATTATCATGATTATTTCAGGTCTGATATCACCTTTTTCCTATTCAACTTCCTGATCTCACTCTCAGCCTTACTCAACCGGCAGCCGCAATAATCCTGTCTGTAAAGTCCAAGCTCAGCACTTAAAAGCGTACTTTTTTTGAATCCATCATTCTTTTTTAAATTTGTTTCTATATACTGCACTGACTGATCATGTGCGCTTTGATGCCCCGTTTCATTGAGCATTTTAATATTCTTATGTGGACTGACACTCATTACCGTTGCAAATTTATTGATCGATACATCTTTACAAAACTGTGATGTTCTCCCGAGGCGCAGCAGGAAGCAGGCTCTGCATCGTTCTCCACCCTCCGGTGTTGACAAATATGGTTCAACAGTTTTTTCCCAGGATAGCGGATTATAATCATCAGCAACTAATCGCAGCCCATAATGTTTTGCTACTTTGTAGGCTTCATCAAGTCGAAGCGTATACTCATCAAGAGGTGAGATGTTCGGATTACAAAAAAAACAGGTAATATCATACTGCTCACCTAATTCATGTATTCCCCATGCCTGATCAGGGGCACAACAGATATGAAGCACCAGCTGTTCTTTCATATGTCAATACTCCGAAATAGTCTCTTTAATTTTCTGGGCACGTTTACGGTTGATATAGTACATGATTCCAAAATAGGATGCGGTTCCTAACGCATAGAGTGATGTTAGAATGATTATACCTTTTGTATCAAATAACAACCACACCGGAAGCAATGTTACCGGAAGAATGATCACTGCTGCAAGTAATAAAAACTTGATAATATAATATTTAAAAATAAATTTTTTATAGTCCGATGGCCGGTCTGACCAGAACCTTAGAAGCCTTATTCCCTCCTGAAGCCACTGGCTTCTGAGTTTACTATGCCGTGCGAACTCATCCATTACCTCATTCCAGCCCTTTTTCTCAACATAATTGCGCAGAATGGAAAGCGCATATGCAGTGTGATCACGCTCAAGTAGAATGTCAACCATCGGAGGTATGAGTTCTTTTTCGTTGGGCATATTTTTATATGCCTTGTGAAGATAATTAAACGCCTGGGTATTCAATCCTTTTTCCCTGTAGTAATCAGCAAGAAACCAGTAATCCTCCACACAATAGGGCTCTTCAAGCTCAATGACTTTGTTAACCCAGTTTTCCATTTCTGTAAATCTGTTGGTTTTTCTCAGGAAATGATAATAATCCCTCAAAATCTCAGGATTCTCACTGTCAAGTTCTATCGCTTTCCTGAATGCACTGTCTGCGTTGTCAATTGAATTACTTTCTGAATAGGCAATTCCTTTAACCCTGTATGCTTCCGGATCAATTGGCGCGATGTCGATAGCATCATCAGCACATTTAATCGCCTCGACATAATCCTCTACGCCAAGATGAACATATGAAAGATCAACATAACCAACCGGCGAATTCGGATAACGCTGAATAATTTCTTTTGCCACAAGCGATGCCTGATCGAATTGCTCTCCCTGTGAGTAACAAAAAACAAGCCTTGACATCATACGTATGTTGTTTGGCGAATGGGATAGCGACTCTTTATAAAGATCAATTGCTTTCTGATATTCACCTGTAAAAATATAATGATCGGCGAGCATGTCACGAACTTCATCGTACGCAGGATTTATCTGGAGTGCCGCGATAAAACATTTTTCTGCGTTTGAATGATCTCCAAGCCTCTCAAATGCAATACCGGCGTTACGAAATGTCTCGGGATTCATTACACCGAGTGAACGGCTTTTCTCGAAACATTTAATTGCGTCAGTAAAGTTGTTCATCTCCGTATGATACCAGATCAGTGTGGCAAGTACAATATCATTGTCAGGATGATACTTTTCTGCCCGTAAAAGATACCGTCCGCCTTTTCGTGTCTGATTCATCATGGAATAGGCATAAAAAAGCCCTAAAAGGCAATCAACATTAGTTTTGTCAATTTTAAGTCCGTGGTGAAGATAGGGGATTGCTTTTTCCGGTTCATTCTGTTCAGAATAAATCCGTGAATATAAAAAGGGAATCTCCCATTCATCGGTAAACATATCACTGTACTGGTTGAGCATCTCCAGTGCTTCATCAAAAAGTCCAAGGTCTACAAGTTCTTGTACCTTGTCAATCAGATCCGGACTATCGTTCCACTCTTCCATAGTTGTTCGTCGGTTTATTTCTTTACTGGAGGTGATATAATCTGTGCGGGAATACGGCGGCGTATCAAAATATCGAGAATCCAGAGTACTACAAATCCGCAGCAAAAAGCACCAGTGATTGATAGTATGGATAATGGCGATTCAATCTGTGATGGCGCATGTGTCAGCCACAATAGTGTGACAATAGCCGCTGATACACATGGTATTCCGAACGCCATTATGAGCATCAGCGTGTCATTTATTGATCGATAGTTAAACGTTATGGTCATATCGACTGCATAGCCGGGGGCCTGGGGTGTATATATGGTAACCATTTTATTATTCTCAATACCCGAGCATGCCCCGCATCCGCCATCACAACCCTTTGATTCGCTAAAACATGGTTTTTTACCGGATGATGCATCACTAAGGATTACTTTGATAATATTCCCGCTGATTGCCTGAATTTTGCCGGTGATATTTTCCTGTCTTCTGATAATCGCCATAAACTACTCCTCGCTGCATCTGAAGAAACAGTGAAAAATCAAAATATGATCCCGTTATTAACTACGGATGAACCCTGAAAAAAGTATTCCCGTCTGATTGATGTACTGATATTGCATAGTATCTCGTATCCAATGGTATTACCTTTTATTGCAATATCGTCGGGTGTGATCTGATGTGTACCTGATGAACCAATAATAACAACCTCATCGCCTACAGCAAATGATGGCGTTTCTCCTGCGTCAACCATTGTGTAATCCATCGTAACATTTCCGGCAATGGTGTACTTTTGGCCGTTTATTAATACTGCTCCGCAATTTCCGAGAAAACGGGGGAGGCCATGCGCATATCCGGCTGCGATTGTGGCAATATGTGTTTCGCATTTTGTAATGTAGTTGCCGCCATAACTGACAGGTGTATTGACGGGTACTTTTTTAATTTTTGCAACGACACTTTTAAGTGAAAGCACCGGTTTAAGATCAAGTGGAAAATTCCCGGATGGATCAGGTTTACATCCATAAAGTGCAATTCCCGGTCTGACAAGTTTTGTGTCGGACATGGAAAACCGCATAAGTCCTGCACTGTTTGCAATATGTATCAGTTCCGGTACGATTCCATTGTTTTTAAGAATGTTTATTGACGCAAAAAACTGTGTTTTCTGTTCGTTTACAGACAAAGTTCCGGGCTCATCGGCTTTCGCCAGATGTGTAAAGACACCCTCACAGGTTAGATTTGGATATTTTCGAAGTTGATTGACAAGCAGAGGGACTTCCGATGGCAATAGTCCCATGCGGTGCATTGCAGTGTCGATGTTGCAATGAAACCTGACAAGAGAACCGCTGCGGTTCCATAGTTCTAAGTCGTCAAGATCGTTTAATGCTGGAGTAAGACGGTTTTCGATACATTTATTAAGCAGATCTGCACCGATTCGGCCCAACACAAGAATATGTCCCTGTATTCCGTTTTCCCGTAACGTAAATCCTTCCTCAGGACGTGCTACAGCAAAATGGCGTACATTTCCGTGCTGCTCGAGAACTTTTGAAACTGCAACAGATCCGCATCCATAGGAATTATCTTTTACAACTGCAATTATATCGGTAGCAGGTGTCAGAAGAGACCGTATCTGATCGAGATTCCATAATAAATTGTCAAGTGATATCTCTACATGCGGAGCATAACTTTGTGCATACATCGATAACTATGTCTCATTCTTCAATTCTTGTTTTAACTGTTTTCCATTCAGCATTGATACTCTGTCTGAAAAAACAACTGAAATAATTCTCGTGACACGCAGCTCCACTCTGTTCAACCTTGAACAAAAGACAGTCACCATCACAGTCTATATACATTTCCTTAACGTTTTGAACATGTCCTGATGTCTCACCTTTGAACCAGCGTTTCTGACGGGATCTGCTGAAATAGATCATAACACCTTTGTCAATTGTTTCAAGAAGCGTATCGCGGTTCATATATGCAACCATTAGTACTTCATTTGTTGCAAAATCCTGCGTTACAACAGTTACAAGTCCCTTATCATCAAATTTTACTGTATCAATCAGGTTCATTATTGGTTCCATTGTGATTTCAGGTTCTTATTTGTCCGTTTCCTTCAACGATCCATTTGTAGGTTGTCAGATCTTCAATACCCATCGGACCGCGGGAATGCAGTTTGTCTGTTGAGATACCGATTTCACATCCCATACCATACTCGCTGCCATCAGCGAAACGGGTACTTGCATTGACCATCACTGACGCACTGTCAACCTGCTGGAGAAACTGTGCGGATTCTGTCTTCGATTCAGTAATAATTGAATCAGTGTGATGTGAGCTATACTTATTAATATGTTCAATGGCTTCAGATACGCCGCTTACTGTTTTGACTGCGAGTCGTAAATCAAGGTACTCGGCATACCAGTCGTCTTCAGTTGCCGCTTTTATTTCCGATGATAACGCCTGAGCATCTTTGTCGCCAAATAGTGTGACCTTGTTGTCAAGTAGCGCCTGGATGATCATTTGCCGTTTCTTCAAAGACAGTTTACTGTCAAGAATCAGAGTTTCCATTGCATTGCAGACTCCCGGACGCTGTACCTTGGCATTGATCACAATCGATATCGCTTTATCAATATCACCTTTTGATGATACATACACATGGCAGATACCTTTGTAGTGCTTGATCACCGGAATTCTGGAATTTTCAACAACCATTCTGATAAGACTCTCACCACCGCGGGGAATAATAAGGTCAATACAATCCTCTTTTTTCATCATCATTTCAACAGCACTTCTGTCAGTTGATGGAATTATCTGAACAGCAGCTTCAGGAAGCCCGGCACTTTGAAGCGCTTTGATAAATAGTTTACCAAGCGCGATATTGGAATGAATAGCCTCAGAACCGCCACGAAGAAGCACTGCATTTTGTGATTTAAGGCATATTGCTGCCGCATCAACAGTGACATTCGGGCGGGACTCGTAAATGATTCCAACAACGCCGATCGGTACACGCACTTTGTAAATTTTCAGTCCGTTAGGACGAACGAGCTCATCATAGGTGACACCAACATTGCTTGATAAGGCAGCAACCTCTTTTAAGCCTTTGATCATAGATGCAATAGCTTTATCAGAAAGTGTCAATCGGTCGATCATGGCTGGTGACAGCTCTTTTTCCTGTGCTGCTTTGAGGTCTTTTTTGTTTTCTCTTTGAAGCATAACTGTTTCGGTTTTCAGGAGCTTTGCCATTGCAAGAAGCGCTTTATTCACTTTTGAAACAGGGATACTCTGTAATTCAAGAGCTGCTTTTTTTGCATTACTGCAGATTGTGTCAATTTGTTTTACTAGAGTTGCCATATATACGTACCTTTACAAATTAATTTTCGGTTAATGTATTGATTATTAATAGATAACAAGGTTGTTTCTGTGAATTATCTCATCAAAACTTTTATGGCCGATGCGTTGAGAAATTTCAGATGTCCTGCATCCGCGTAACAAATCAGCATCATCGGATGAATAATTAACCAGGCCGCTGCCGATAACGGTATTTCTTTCTGAAACGATCTCTACTTTGTCACCAGCCTTGAACGTTCCATGAATACCTTTAACACCTGCAGGCAGAAGACTTTTTCCCTTTTCAGTAAGTGCATTTAATGCTCCGTTGTCAACTATTATTTTCCCGCACGCCTGACCAGTATATGCAATCCAGCGATGACGTGACGACATCTTCTTGTCTGATGGCACAAACAGTGTTGCGCAGCGGTCATCAGAGAGAACACTTGAAAGTCTCTGGTCATAGCCATCACCGATAAGCGCATGGATTCCCGCGCGGGTAACGGTCTCTGCAGCCTTGAGTTTTGTTGACATTCCACCAACACTGATTTCGGTTTTTTTCTCACTGACCAGTTTATGAATGTATGATGAAAATTGTGTAACAACAGGAATATGTTTTGCCGTTTTATCGGTATGCGGATTTTTATCATACAACCCGCCGACATCGGTAAGATTAACAAAGATATCTGCATTTGTCAAAAGAGCGATCTGTGCTCCAAGGGTATCATTGTTGCCAAACTGAATTTCCTCGACACCGACTGAATCATTCTCATTTACAATTGGTATCACGTTGGAATCAAGCAACTGAAAGAATGTATTTCTCAGATTAAGATACCGTTTCTTACTTCGTAAATCATCCCAGGTAAGCAGTACCTGACCAATAAGTATGTTGTGTTCCTCAAAATATTTCTCATACATGTTCATGAGACGGTTTTGACCAATGCTTGCACATGCCTGCTGCATTGGAATATTGGATGGCCGTTTTGTTAAGCCAAGGGCTTTCATACCGTGTGCTATTGCTCCGGATGAAACAAGAACCACCCGGATTCCTGCGTTGTGAAGAGCAACAAGGTCATCAATAAGACGCTTGACTCGTGCCTCGTGTCCGGTCGCAGTAAGAATACGGCTTCCGGTTTTAACAACAATGGTTTTTATCGAAGAAATTTCGCTTCGTAGGAGTAAGCTCTTTGTTTTCATTGAGAATTATCTTCCACCAGTAGCAGCCGCCTGGCATTTTTTCTCAAGATCGAGAATAAAGTTTTCAAGCTCCCTGGTTTTTCTGGAGAGAGAATCCCGGTCGTCTGTACATTTTTTTAATTGGTCACTACTTGATTCGATAAGCAGTTTTCGTTGAACCTGCTGCTGATCTTTTTCTTTACTTTCTCTGCTTTTCTGTTGCTCGAGTTTATATGTGGATCCCTGATACTCTTTTTCAAACGATTGCATGGCAACCAGAATCCTGATCCATGACTGTGCTTCATGTGTTTTAATATCACGGGGATACAGCGTTACAAAATTTTTAAATTCGCGAAGTGCCGCTTCCCAGCTCGCAAATGGATTGTCGTAATAAACGTTGATATACCCCAGGTAAAACTGAGCAAGTCGTGCAGCATCGGTTTCCGTGTGAGCATCACGAATCTTTGCAAATTTGACTTTTGCATATTCGTAATTTCCCACTTTGAAAAGTGAGTCTGCTTCAAAAAACAGTTGCTGGTCGTAGGAATACCGCTTTGCAGCACATCCTCCCAAAAGCATTGTCGTTGTAAAAAGTAAAAGAAAAATTTCTATAAGTCGTATCATGTAGTGTCTGCAACCGTTATTTTGATGATTTGTCAAGATTAATCATTTGTTCACCGCTCGATGTGTAATCTTCAACGACAGGATTTTTAATTTCTCTTAGTTTCTTGGTTACACGTGAAATTCGTTCTGTTTCCTCCAGAATCGTACGAACCCGTTCTTTTAATTCATCCGGATACTGTTCCATCATCATCTCAAGAAACTGGGCATTCCCTGAGATAATCATTAATGGATTATTGATTTCATGATTTACTGATGCAACTACTTCACCGATCGCTGCAAGTCTTCTTGATTGAATCAATTCCTCCTGCACATTTTTGAGATCGACTGACATCTGAAAAAATGCATTGGCAAGATCACCAATTTCATCATTGGAATATCCTGATGGATTAAAATTGAAATCCCCTTTTCCAATCGTACTTGCAGATTCTTTCAACTTGCGAAGTGCATTGGTAATTGCCCGGGAAAAAAACAGACCAAAAATAAGCGCGAAAACAGTCACTCCACAGATAATGTAGAGCGTCATCTGTTTTACATTTGCAACACGTGATTCAATCTCCTTGATTCTGATATTAGTCTGTTCATCGATCAGGTTTACAGATTCGTCAAGGAGCATCGTGAATTTCTTATCGCCATCATCAATGACATTACGCCATATCGGAATCTTTAATGCATTTTGGGCGTTACCATGATTTGCAACAATACTGTCAAACATATTACCGTAAAGCCCGTTATAGAGTTTAAGGTTTTCATTGTTTGATCGCAGCGTTGCTAAAGCCATGTTGGGAGGATCAAACAGGTTTTCGACAACAATTGACGAATCAATCTGATTTACATAATCAATTTTTGTCTTGATACTGTCAAAAAGAAGATTTATTCTGACATCAACTTCTTTAAATCTCTGCACAGATTCTGTTCTTCCGATACGCTCAAAACTAATTATACTCGTACCCTGTGCACCATGGAGAGCACGGAGTGAGAGTAGATGGTTTTTAATCTCATTCTGGTACTTTAAAATCTTGGAGCTGCTGTTGACATTCTCAATTTTTGAAACGATCACCATAAAAAATACGTTGAGAAATATTACGAACAGAAAGCCGCTGTAAAGTTTAAGAGCAATTGAAATTCGCATTTTTATATATCTGTCCCTCGCCCGTAAACAGGTTATATTCGCCAGTTAAAATATATTATGGTGAGCAGTTAGTTTTGTATCATTATATATATAATCCTGTTTCTTTATTCTAACGTAAACAAGTAATAGAGGCAATATAATTTTTAAAAATCATGTCCGGCTGAAAAATATATCGTAGGTTGAGTTCTAATACCCGTGCGATTCAATGATTTAGCTGTTTGCCCGAAAGAAAGTATCATTGGACCGAGAGGAGACTCGTATGCAAGTGATATTCCCAGACCAAGTGGTGCATATTTAATAAACTGAGCAGGGAGTTTATTGGATGCATATTGGCCTTTTTCCCAGACATTGCCCCAGTCAATTATTGCACTCGCATGAAATTTTCCTGAAATCTGAACTCTGTAATCAACATGAAACAGCCCAAGCAAATCTCCGGAGAGTGCACGGGGTTCAAGACCGACAAATTGAACCATACTATAAACACCAATCTCTCGGTTTCGTTGCTCTGGAATCATACCGCCCAGATAACGTCGCTCAACTTCCGGTAATCTGGTATTGGCCCATGCAAGCTGAATTCTGGGAGTAAATGTGTGAATCCGGTTTATTGTAAAGCTCTGCTCAAGTCCACCGATTGCATTAAACAGGTAATGAGAGTTAATTTTTTCCCATGAGCCATCAATAATGATAAAATGCCGTGAACCGCTTTTGGCAAATGGAAACTTATCCATGGAATCAATATTCAGCTTTAATAACCAGAATGGGAGTGTTTTAAAACGTAAACCGAAATAGTCATCAAGCGCACTTTTATTGGAAACCTGAATTTTAAACCGCTCTACTTTTAGTCCAGCCCCAAAGAGTGCAGATCGCCCGATTGATGTACCTGTGAGAATCAAGGCGCCACTTTTTGTCAGTGAACGCTCATTGTGGACAATCTGATCAGGACCATCGGTACTATCATTGTCAATAATTTCCCTTTGAAATATTCTGTCTTTCGAGATGTACATTTGTACCAGAAGGTTATTTGCGAAATTTGATGTAAACAGATGTTTTGCCTGTAACTCCATCGAGTACTTTTCACGGCGTAATCCATATTGCAGATGCAACAGAGTCTGTATGCCGCTGCCAAAAAGATTTTCATACGCCGGTTGAATAAATCCCTCGCCAAGATGAAATTCATCAAACCGTAAACCAAATCGCATCCGTAAATATTTTTTTTCCTCTACTGTAAATTTAATCTGACTGTTTGTGTCAAGTTCAAGATTGACATTTCTAAATAGATTGGTTGAGTAGACCGATGATAATATTTTCGGTAATTCCGTACAGCTGATTGAGTCATGTTCTTTTAATCCTGATGCTGTTTTAATAATGCTGGTGCGTGTTTTCAGATTGCCGGTGACAGAAATGGACGTAATTCCAAACTTTTCATCGCCGGACATCATACAGGAATCAATAGCATGAGCATACATGCCGGAATCAATGTGCGTGGATTGTCCCGATGATGTATCTGATGGTTTATTAATGAGTTTCTGAATGTCCGGAATTGCAGCTTTAGTTGCCAGATAGCCAAGGTTGATTAATGTATCAATATTTGAAAAATCGCTGTTTGTTATAGTGTTAATTGATGGAGTTATGACAATGTCTGCCAGTGCACGATCCTTTTCCTTTTGCATTTTTATGCCAATAGACGCAATCTGGTCAACGAAATGAACAGGGTTTTCAAGATCTTTCTTTTGCCAGAGTTCAGAGGTGACATCAATGGCGACAACAACCCGGTCAGATAACTCTCGTGCAACACTTACAGGTATATTTGCACTCAGTCCGCCATCAAGCAATATCATGTTGTCAAGATAAACAGGGGAGTACGCAAGTGGAATCGCACAGGATGCCCTGATTGCAGTTGATATGTTTCCTTTTGAAAAAACAACTCTTTTACCACTTAAAATATCGGTAGCGACGATCCGTAACGGAATAGACAGACTGTCAAAATTCATCCCGGCTTTATATTGAGGAATGGTAAACCATGGAACTGTATGATTGTAAACAGCCTGACCATACGACAGTGCCGTCGGCAGAATAAGTCGCATATTGTCATCAAACTGCATTTCCCATAAATAATTCTGCGATTCGGTTTTGTCGGAGACAAATTGACGTGTACGGGAAACACTATTACTGAATAATGAGTTCCAGCTTATTTGACGCGCCTGAGTTTCAATAAAAGCCGGTGAGTATCCGCACGCATAAAAACTTCCGATAATCGCTCCCATGCTGGTAGCAACGATACATGATGGCTTCAGGCCGGACTCATCAAGTGCACGCAGGACACCGATCTGAGCCAGACCTCTTGCTCCGCCGCCACTTAATACAAGCGTGAATGAAGTTTCAGTTTGTGTACTGGCGGGTACCGGACTGGATGTGCACAGGATGAAAAGCGACAGTAGCTTTATAAAGAGATATTGGGATTGATTCATTCGACGGTGCTCGAAAAATGGTGTATGTGCATGGTTATAGTTATCTACTGTTGTAATTATTATTCTGCAATGGTGTCTCTGTTTCAGTATTTTATATTGATAAAATTATGGAAAATTTATGTAAGGTATTGTTGTTAGCATATATACAGCGCGATTGGTGATGTTCCCAACATACCAGAAACCACCAATATGATAATTACCGGCAATAACTCTCTGGAAACCGCTTAATTTTCAGGCTACACTGCCATCGTTAACAAAATACAATAGTGTACACCTGAATACCTATAGTATAAGCGTATCATTTATCCGCAATGCTGAATAATGAAATGGACATTCTCATAATTGTAAGCAGTCTGAGAAAATGGGTATTAGTCATAGTCGCGTTTCAAGAAGAAAACGGATGATAATCGGTATGTCATTGATTTATTTATATAATAATAAACACATGCTATGCAGATCATATAAAAGCAGATTGAGCACGGTAATTGCTATATAAAAAATCTGATCCGGATTACAAATGTCTGGTTTGTACTGTTTTTGCCGTTTAGCCAACGATTGTTGAATGTATGAAATTCCATGGTTCTCTGCTATTTTGCGCGGTCATTTTCCAACTGGTTTTGCCTGCAGAGTTTCAACTTCCTGTAGATTCTGATGATGCATTGAGAATGCTGGAAAGCAGAACACTTGACAGTATTACCTGGCAAAAGATAGAGCCATACTACACAATTCCACTCAATGTTCCATCCGGTGATTTTCTGATTCTGAAAAGAATTTTTCCCGATATTTTAAAACAGTTGCCATCAAAGCAGATTATAAGCGAAAAATATTCGCCGTGGCGTGAGGAACAGATTACGCTCTTTTTTGAAGATTATCCTCAGATGATTGAATTTGAACCGATACTTGATTTTACCGGTAGTGATCCATATAAAGGCACCGTAAATTTTTCAATCGCAAACTCAAGTGTTGCTAATGCCGGTGTAGTTCATGCAACATTCAGTCTCATACCGGTAAAGTGGCTGATACTGCGTGGACGAACTGATCTGCGTGATGATCATCTACAATGGTTAGACCGTTCTATCACTTTCCAGCCATCAAAAACGCTGTCATTACAAATAGGAAATATCGACTGGCCGGATGAGTACGGATTGATGTCCGGCCGGTTTTCTCACAATAGCAGTAATGGCTCATGGTATAGCCGTTGGCTTTACGGAAATGCACTTTTATGGAATGGCTTTTGTCTTAGTTATGCAAACGATAATTTTAGGGGCGATTATCAGGTACACAGTTCATTGTACGGACATATACTTGATGATAATACACAATATTCACTACTGTCAGGATTCACGTTTGGGAGGTGTCAGGGCATTGATGCATATCTTGTAGTAGATAGGAGCAGTAAACGAAAAAATACTATGTATGGAGGTATCACCTATCAGTTTGATACTAAAAAAATTACTATGAACCTCACTGCTGGTGCAACATCACAGAATCATCACTCAATTCCATTCCTTGCAATGCTGAAATACACATATGCTACCGGCAATTGTAATGTCTCTTTTTGCCATTATAATGACACTTCAGGATTACAGAAAAGTCAAAAATTGTATTCTAGTCTGCTTGCTGTTTCCGATACACAATCATTTACGAAAATTACGAGTATTGACATTTTGAATAAATTCCGTTATTCTGAATTCCCATCGATGGGAGTACGGTTGACAAGCACTTTGATTGATTTCAGGCCGGAGTATTATAAAATTCGTTTTATGCTTGACGATGAGATCGCTTGTTTTAACTGGAAAATGTTTATGTTGGTAAAGTTGACAGATAAACAGGAAAAATACACTTCCGGAGGAACGGTCAAATTTACAGGGTTTAAGCCTCTTGGTATGACGTTTGATGGCATTGCAGCATTCAGTAATAGCTATCTTAAACTGGAACGTCTGACAGTACAGATAAGTACAACACCGATAAAGAGTGTAATGCTACATCCTGCATTGCTTCTGAAGCACCATAAATATGATTCTCCTGTGGAGTTGTCCTGTGAGCTCAGGACTGTTGTTACACTCTGGAAGGGAACAACATCTCAAATAAGGGTTAAATGTCCATTGCAAAAGAACCGTTTTCGGGAGGAACTGAAATTTGACTGTAAAGCATCATTTCTTTTTTAAAATTACTGTCTGTATAGCGGTAATCTGTTTTTTCAATT
>Ga0123334_1002529_pt1 | contig 21021 bp, 15 predicted proteins | sample BiotimSIPDNA_FD_89706 | JGI IMG/M metagenome (GOLD analysis project Ga0123334, IMG submission 89706) | Anaerobic biogas reactor microbial communites from Washington, USA - Biogas_R1 time_0 SIP DNA | ecosystem: Engineered > Bioreactor > Anaerobic > Unclassified | place: Washington, USA... | reverse complement strand
TTCAACCTTCCGACTATATATTTTTACGAGATATTGCCCTTCGTACCTGGCGCTTTTTTGAATACACTGTAGGCCCGGAAAATAACTGGTTGCCTCCGGATAATTTACAAATAGAACCCGCCAACGGATTGGCCCGTCGAACCTCGCCGACAAATATCGGTTTAATGTTGGCTTCCACCATTGCCGCCCGTGATTTTGGTTATATTACCACCTCGGTTATGCTAAAACGAATCGGGCATACCCTTAATACCTTAAAATCATTGCCCCGTTGGAACGGCCACTTCTATAACTGGTATGACACTGTAACTCTTGAACCGTTACAACCGGTATACATCTCAACAGTAGACAGCGGCAACCTGGTCGCCTATTTGCTAACCGTCAAACAGTCTCTAAAAGACATTACAAACCATCTTCATTTAAATTCGGATTCGGTTCAAGGTCTAATTGATATTGCCCGTTGGGAGTCGGAAACCAATTTCTTAATCCAACCGGTTTTAATAAATAAGCTGGAGTCCTTACAAGTCGAACTTCCGATTTCGATATTTGAATGGTTTCGCATCCTAAAAGATTTGGTTAAGGATACTCCGGCCGAAAGTTACTTAGTAAAGGTCTTGCAAAACCGGCTAAACGAGTTAAACAACCTCTTCCCTTGGCTAAAAACAATCGAGGCGATTGAGCCAATCGAAATTAATAATCCCGGGTGTCATGAAGAAATTGCCGCGATAACGACCTTACCCGCAATATCCGGAATTTGGCAAAAACTAATGGCAATCAATGATATTCCTACTTTTTAGCTTATGCCGTTTCTCTTAAAGAGCTGTTCAAAGAGGGCGACGCGGACAACCCTGAAACCCCTTTAATCAAAGCCGTAATTCTCTCCGCAAAACGGATTAACAACTTGCTACATAAAGGTAAAATCTTAAAGGACCGATTGAATTCCTTGGCCATCGCCCATGATTTTACCCAACTTTACAATGCAAAACAACGCTTATTTGCAATTGGTTATAACATTTCTTCCAAACAGCTCGATGACTCCTACTATGATCTGTTGGCTTCCGAAGCCAGGCAAGCAAGTTTTATATCAATCGCGTTGGAACAAATTCCGGTCAACCACTGGTTCAAATTAAACCGCACCATGGCTACGATCCAAGAAGGACCAGTGCTTGTTTCTTGGAGCGGCACAATGTTTGAGTATTTGATGCCTTTACTTTTAATGCCCGGCTATCGGCATACCTTATGGGAGACAACTTATCGTTCAGTTGTTAAACACCAAATAAGATATGCCGCCAAAAAATTGGGATTACCATGGGGAATCTCCGAATCGGGTTTTAACATCAAAGACTTAAATCAAAATTATCAGTATCAAGCTTTTGGAGTCCCCGGATTGGGGTTAAAGCAAGGATTGGAAAAAGATCGCGTAATCACACCTTATGCTACATTTTTAGCCGCCCCGGTTGCTCCAGAAGCGGCCATCAACAATTTGCGCCATTTAGATAAACTCCGGGCCCTTGGGGAGTTTGGCTTTTACGAAGCGCTTGATTTTACACCTAATCGTTTACCGGAACACACCCACTATGTTTTAATTAAAAGTTATATGGTTCACCATCAGGGAATGATCATGATTTCCCTGGCCAATCTACTTCTTCGAAATTCTTTCCAAAAGCGATTTTTATCCGAACCAAGAATAAAGGCGACTGAATTGTTATTGTGCGAACGCGTTCCGAACCGGGCAATAACCATCAGCAAAAAACCTTTGGAGTTAACGCCGATTTCAAATCTCCGCGAAAGCGGCGCCGAACTGCGCTCTTTTTACGGTATTGATACTCCGCTTCCCGAAGCCAGATTTTTATCAAACGGTAAGTATTTAGTAATGATCACTAATAGCGGGGCCGGTTTTAGCCGCTGGAAAAACATCCTGGTCAACCGTTGGTCTGAAGATTTAACAAGAGATGTCCACGGAACTCATTTTTATATCCGAAATATGACTGATAACTCGTTGTGGTCACCAACCTATCAACCTTGTCGGATCAAGGCCGACGACTCCGTAATGAAATTTTCCCTGGAAAAAATCTGCTATACACGGACTGATGGAGATATTCACACAAACATGGAACTTTGCGTTTCTCCGGAAACGGACGCCGAAATTAGGCAAATAACCCTTAGAAATGACGGCAATTCACCCCAGGTCCTTGAGATAACAAGTTATTTAGAATTGGCGCTGGCATCGATGGATGAATATAACGCCCACCCAGTTTTCAGCAAACTTTATGTTGAGACCGAAATTGAACCCAATCTAGAAACCCTATTGGCGCATCGCCGTTCCGAAAAATCAAACGATGACAACCCTTGGTTTTTACATATGGTGGTAGTCGATGGACAAATATTCGGCGCACTGGAATATGAAACCGACCGGACCCGCTTCATTGGACGCGGGCGTTCGGTCAGCCTGCCTCAGGTTATTAACACTAAACATAGCTTATCCGGTACCGTAGGCTCGGTATTGGATCCTGTTTTTAGCTTAAGGCGTTGTGTAAATATTCAACCGGGAAAAGCGGCGCGATTTACATTTATTACTGGAGTCGCGCCCACCCGAAATGCTGCGCTGGAAATTGCTTATAAACTACGATCCCCGTACCAATTGGTTCGAACTTTCGATCTTGCCTGGTCTAAAAACCGACTCGAAATTCGCGAGCTGAATTTAACGCCCCAACAAGTTAATCTCTTTCAATGGATGGCTGCGTATATTTTCTACTTCAATCCCTATCGCCAGTCAAGAATCGAATCAACGATGCAAAACAACAAGGGTCAGTCGGGTTTATGGGCTTATGGCATATCCGGGGATTTACCGATTGTTTTAGTCCGGCTAGCCGACCTCTCAGAAATCGATCTGGCTGAGATGTTGATCAAAGCCTATAAATACTGGCGTCTTAAAGGATTAAGGGTCGATTTAGTGATTATAAACGACTCTATTGGCAGCTATCAACAAGAACTACAAAATTCTTTACAACACTTAATAGAAACTTGCTCCCAAATGTACTACAATTCCGATCCGGCCGGTAAAAACGGACAAGTCTTTTTAATTGCCGGAAATCAACCATCTCCTGAGGATCTGCTTTTATTTGAAACTGTTGCCCGTTTATCGTTACGGAGTGATTGCGGCAACCTATTATCTCAAATGATGCAATTAAATTTGAAAACTTCACTTTTCCCGCCCCAAAGAGATATCCAACTACCCGAAGACCTTTCACAAGATACTTACGATGAACCGAAAAATTTGCTTTTCTTTAACGGTTTTGGCGGGTTTACGACTTGTGGCAGGGAATATCAAATTTGTTTAAAAACCAAAGAGCTCCTTCCTGCACCCTGGATTAATGTAATCGCCAATTCGAGTTTTGGCTTTCAAATATCCGAATCAGGTGGCGGTTATACCTGGGCTGAAAACAGCCGTGAGTTTAAAATATCTCCTTGGTCCAATGATCCTGTTTTGGATAGCCTAGGTGAGATCTGTTATTTGAGAGATGAAAAATCCGGTATAATATGGTCTTTAACTTCTTTGCCAATCCGGGACAATAATCCATATCTGGTTAACCATGGACAAGGATATACCACTCTTACCCAATTCAGTCAAGGAATTGAGCAAACTGCTACAGTTTTTGCGGCTCTCGACGATCCGGTAAAAATAATCCGGCTTAAGTTAAATAACACCAATAACGAAGTCCGCCACCTTTCGATCACCTATTATATCGAATGGGTTTTAGGCGTCTTGCGGGCTAAATCGGCTCCTTATATCGTTACCGAAACCGACTCCGTTAGCGGTGCTTTACTAGCCCGAAATATTTACCAGGAAGACTTCCCGAATTTTTATGGATTTCTCCAAGTCTGGACCGACGAACCGGATTTGGAACGAAGTTGGACCGGCGATCGGGTGGAGTTCATCGGTAGGAACGGAAGTTTGCGCTGTCCGGCGGCCTTGGAAAGATTATCTTTATCAAATAAAACCGGGGCCGGTTTCGATCCTTGCGGGGCATTACAAGTTAAAATTGCAATTCCAGCCGAAGCTGAAACCTCAATAACAATTTTAGTCGGCGCGGCCAAATCCCTGGATAAGGCTCGTGAATATGTAATGAAATTCAAAGATCCGACAAATATTAACGACGCATACCAGGAAATAATTTCTTTTTGGGATCGGTTCTTGGGCCAAACCCAAGTTGACACTCCGGACCCGGGTTTTAATCTTATGATGAACCGATGGTTACTTTATCAAACACTTTCTTGCAGGATTTGGTCCCGTTCCGCCTTCTATCAGGCAGGGGGCGCCTTTGGTTTTCGCGATCAATTACAAGATGTGCTTGCTCTGCTTCACACAAGCCCATCATTGGTACGGGACCAAATTTTATATCATGCGGCCCATCAATTTATCGAAGGAGATGTTCAACACTGGTGGCACGAGGAAACCCATCATGGTATCAGAACGAAATTCTCAGACGATCTATTATGGCTTCCTTACGCAGCTACCCGCTATACCGAACATACCGGAGATTATAATATCTGGGATGAGCTGATTCCGTTTCTGGAAAGCGCTCCTCTTGAAGAAAATGAATTTGAGAGATATGACTTTACTCAAATTTCCGAAAAGACCGGAACTTTATATGAACACTGTATTCTTGCCATCGAGCGGGCGCTGCGTTTCGGTGAACACGGTTTACCTCTAATGGGCGCAGGCGATTGGAATGACGCGATGAATCGGGTAGGCCGTAATCAATTAGGTGAAAGTATTTGGCTGGGCTGGTTTTTATATTCCGTCCTTCAAAGCTTTATTCCGATATCTAATTATTTTAATGACTCCGGTCAAACCAAAAAGTATCAACAAATCGCCGCGCAATTAGCGGAATCTCTTAATCAAAACGGCTGGGATGGAAACTGGTATCGTCGCGCTTATAACGATCTGGGCGAACCTTTGGGTTCGATCCAAAACACCGAATGTCAGATAGACTGTATTGCCCAAGCTTGGGCTGTAATCTCCGGAGCGGCCGACCCAGATAAAGCAGTCTCAGCCATGCAAGCTCTTGATCAAAAATTAGTTTCTCGGGAGGATTCCCTTGTTTGTTTACTGACCCCTCCTTTTTCCAAAACCAATCCAAGCCCCGGCTATATTCAGGCCTATCCCCCAGGAGTCCGGGAAAATGGAGGCCAATACACCCATGCGGCAGTCTGGGCTATAATTGCCTGGGCTAAGCTAGGGGAAGGAAACCAAGCTTATTCATTATTCCGTCTTTTAAATCCAATTAACCACTCTCGAACCGATAGCGAAATTCAGCGTTATCGAGTAGAGCCTTATGTAATGGCAGCCGACATTTACTCCATTCCGCCATATACCGGAAGAGGCGGCTGGACTTGGTATACCGGCGCCGCCGGATGGATGTATCAGGCTGGTTTGGAATGGGTGTTGGGGATTAAGAAAAGAGGTTCCCGTTTATATATAGAGCCTTGTATTCCCGAGGAGTGGTCTGAATTTTCGGTATCCTATAAGTACCAAGACACTTTATATGAGATTAAAGTCAAAAACCCATTGCATAAGCAAACCGGAGGAACAGCCCTAAAGTTAGACGGTAAAACCGTCAATCCGAAAAAAGGAATTTTGCTAAAGGATGATAAAAAAGCGCATCTAGTAGAGCTAACAATTTACTCCTGAAAGACGGTCAGTTTGTTCCCATTCCAGTTGATTCATAATCCTATCCCACAGAACTTGAACCACACCGGTTCTATGGGATAGGGTGTCCACAAGACGAGGTACCATCGATGGATAAGGCCGAGTCCAGCCCATTTTGGTGGCTTTTGTGGAGTCAAAAGTCACTTTTTTCTCAAGGCTTTTTGAAAAAAACCCTTTCGATAAAATTCCCGATTTCAGTGGTGACAGCCGGAAGCTGTACATTCAGCAACATCAGTACGCTCAAGACTAAGGCTACCAGCATCAAGCCCGAATATACCGCCAACTCCCGCCAGTATTTTTTACGGATTAACCCCGGCAGGTCGAACAAAGCGAGGGTTATAAAGACTAACAAAATAATGATTAGCATCCCCGTTCCCTCCGGGGTAATCTGCGGAACATCGCCACAATTAAAGTTATTAGCGGGATTACCAGTTGAAAGAATGTGGAGTAGATTAAATTACTCGTCGTGTTAAACTCAAAATTCTCGGTAATTCCGGAAAAATTGATGATTGAAAGGATAATCATCAAAATCCCAATTGGGATGATTAACGGGCGCAGCGAACGCAAGTGAAATATCTGTCCCAGGCCCAGGACCGTAACGTAATACAGGACCGCCAGCTTTAAAAAACCCATCGTCAAAAAATTAATGACCACGATAATCTCAAAACGCGTATTGATAAAGGGTAAATTGAACATTTTTACCACCTCATAGGCTGGATAGGTAAAAAGGGCGCGGGTAGGCCCCAATACTCCAATCCCCCCCCAAGCGATGATATTTATCAATAAAGCCCCTAACAAAACCCCGATCACCGTTTTTCGCCGGCATTCCTTAGTCCGGTTAAGAAACGGGAAAACCATTAAAAAGAAGACCGTCTCCCCAAAAGGGAAAACAGCGGCTGAGTGAGATATTTTTAGCAGTTGCCATACCGGGATCTCGAATACCGGCAAGAAGTTTGTCCACTCCACCTGACTCAGTTGCGCCAAAAATGTGACTAATAAAAATAAAACGGTTAGCGGTACCAGTACTAAACTACAGCGCGTGATTACTTCCAGGCCGTTACCGACCGCCAAGGCCGCCACGATGGTCAGTAATACGGCAAAGACTATGTTTGGCGTTTCAATCATGACAGTCGTGGTGAAAAAGTCGGTAAAATTACGGATTACAAATGAACCATCATGAAATGCGTACCACACAAAAATAACCGCGATTAGTTTACCAAGATAAGGGCTGAAAACCGTCTCTAAAATCTCCACCATCGTCTTTCCCGGGAAACGCCGGGCTAAAGTAGTGAAGATTAACGCAAAAATCCCGCCCTCAACCGCCCCGATGATAATGGCGATCCAGGCGTCTTGGCGGGCTGCCTGACCCGGAAAAATAACTACCGAAGATCCCAAGAGAAAACCCACCATTAAAATTACCAACTGTGAACCGGATATTTTTCCCTGCTCCAAATAGCTCAAACAACACCACCCCCCGAGCCGCATAAGTTAAATTTCCCCTTTTTTTGGCCCCATTTCTCGCGGCTTTAATTTATTTCTGACTAATCGGTTTATTAATCAATCCATTAAGGCTAATATTGGTTTTCACGATTAATTTAACTTTAAGTTTGGGAAAGATTTCATCCCATCGAGGTTCAAGCTTTTTCCAGGCTTTGAAGTCGGCCCGGTGGACCGCCTCTCCAAAACCAAAGATATCAGCATTCAATTCCTGGGCCTTCTTAAAAGCGGCGTTGATCTCGTTTCTGATCACCGTTGCTTCCCGCCTGGCCAAGCTTTTGATAACCTCCGGTTTACTGGTGTCCAGATCACCCGTCTGTTCACCCAGGCCGGACTGGACATTTACCTTAACTGTAATTTTAACGGAATCGTTTTTTGTTTCCGCTTGGATTTTGCCGGCGGCGTGGATTATTCCCAAACTAACCTTGCCTTTGTTAGCGGGAGCTTTGACAATCACAACCCCGCTTTTGATCTTGCCGATAACCCAGAGCAGACCCCGGGTCTCCTTTTTACCGATAAAACCAACCAGTTTCTCCCCTTTGAAAATGGCGGTTCCGGCCAGTTCCACCTCGCCCTCCTTGTTCAACCGGATTTGGGTCGCTAACGGAGCGGTGGTCTTACTCATTAAGCGTTCAATGAAATCATAGAACGTAAAACTTCCAATTTCTGAAGTGGCAGATTGGGCTTGGAGCATATCCTTTATTTCCATCGCCGGGATCTGTCCCATTTCCCCGGGGGCCCGAATCAAATCCCCGGCTTTTCCCGGAGAGATCATTATCCAGGCCGTAGGACGCAGTTCTGTTTGCCTGATTCCAAAATTCAGGTAGTTTTTTACTCCGTTTTCAGCTGCCTCCTTCCCAACTATCAATATCTGATTATGAGGCCAGTATAACCTCCGGCTAAATTTGGAGACTGCGTTTCTTACCGCCTCAAAGGCCGTAGCGCCGTTACTTTCGACAATCGCTACCGGCTGTGGTCGGCTGCCCTGTCCTTGACCGTCCCCCAAAGAACCGTTCCCGCCCCCTTTACCTTTGCTCGCTTTAATTACCTGGACCGTCAATAAGACTTGTTCCGGATCTTTACCCAGATCAAAACCTGCCCCGGAGACGATCCCCAACGTTTCCAATTCACGGTAGCTCCAACACCCGCTGCCAATTAAGGTCATCGCAATTATTAATATACTAAAAGTCAATCTATTTTGTAGTTTCATCGGTTTTCTTCGGATTCACCTTCTTCCGGCGGTCCCGGCCGGGAATAGAATTTTTGGCGCGTACGGTTTTGGTCGGCAATAGCTTTCGGCCTGGTAAACATCATCCACCATGGTGCCCGAATTAGCACATCCTGGGTTAAGCTTCTGAGGTGCATTGGGGCCATTGGGGATAACAAAGGGACCCCGAAAGAACGCAGCGAGGCTAGGTGAATTAAAATAGCCAAGAGCCCGATCGTAATTCCGAAAGCGCCTAAAAAACCCGCTAAGATCGTAATACCTAACCTAATAATCTTACTTTCCTGGACTATTGAGGGAGTTACGAAAGAAGAAATAGCGGTGAGGGCAACGACTATCACCACAGGCGCTCCCACTAACCCGGCGGTTACTGTCGCTTCACCGATTACCAAAGCCCCCACGATGCTGACCGTCTGGCCTATCGGTCTGGGAATCCTGATTCCGGCCTCACGGATTATTTCAAAGATCACTCCCAATCCCAACACTTCGACCACTCCCGGAAAAGGAACGCCCTCAGTCGCGGCGGCCATGGTGATCAACAATTGGGTCGGGAGCAGCTCCTGATGAAAGGCGGTTAACGCCACATAGATAGCAGGAAGCAGAATACTAATCCCGAATGCGGTATACCGGAACCATCGAATCATACTTCCGTAATAGGTTTTATAGGTATAATCATCCGGACTTTGAAAATTTTCAATAAATAAAAACGGCGCCGTTAAAACCACCGGAGTACCGTCCACGAAGATGGCCGCCCTGCCTTCCAATAACTTGGCAGAGACCACATCCGGCCTTTCGGTGTAACCCATAGTCGCAAAGAATGAAAGAGGAGCATCTTCAATGAGTTCTTCCACGGTCTCGGCGGATAAGATCCCATCGGTGTTTATTCTGTTTATTCTCTGTTTAATCTCTTTGATTAACTTTGGATCAGCTATATCTTTCAGGTAAGCGATACAAACCTCGGTTTTAGTCCTGGTTCCCACTTGCAACGCTTCCAAAGTCAAGCCCGGATCGCCCAGCTTCCGCCGGAGCAAGGCCGTATTAGTCCGGAGCGTTTCAATAAACCCCTCTCTGGGGCCTTTGACGATCACTTCCGAATCGGGCTGATTCACACTCCGTTTTTCCCATCCCGGCGTGGCGATGGCTAACGCTTCTCCGGAACCGTCAATGAGTAACGCGGTTTTTCCGGAAAGAACCGCCGCAATAATCCGATTAAATTGGTGCTCCCGACTGATCTCACCGACTGTAATCAAACTGAGCTCAATATATTCCAGCCGGTCTTCGCCTTCCGGCTTATCGGAGATCGGCGCCTCCTTTAACATTAAAGGGCGGAGGATACTCCACTCAACTTCTTTCTTATCCACCAACCCATCAATGAAGACAACCGCCCCTTGATCCTGCCGAGAACCTCCTAAGCCAAAACGCCTGATGATCAAGTCGGAGCTATTATTGAGTTCACTTTGGATCGAATCCAAATTTGCCGTAAGATTTAAGGCCAAGTCTTTACCTTTAGTAATGAATTCTTCTTTAGCAAACTCCATTTTTACCTTGGCGATCTCCCGTTTCATCCGCCAAAGTAGCCTCTTCCGTGGTTTCCGAAACATCTTTTTCCTCACTTGCCAAATTTAGCTTTCCTTTTAGTATGGCAAAAAAAAGAAAAAATATGCGTAACAGAACAAACAAAAAGCCGGGATAATCCTGGATTCCCCATATTTCCACAACGCTTTATACCTTCGCCCACACACTTAATTGACATCCATGAACCAACCACCCACTCCTGCCTTCTGTCTTCTGTCTTCTGTCTTCTGTCTTCTTCCTCCCGTCTTCTCAATCTTCCTACTCCTTAAACCCCTCTCCCAGCACCTCATGAACGTCAGTTATGATCACAAAAGCTCGGGGGTCGATCGTACGGACGATCTCCTTCAACCTAATCTCCTCCGCCCTTGAAATTACGCATAAAATCACTTCTTTGTGAGCGGTGGAATATAATCCTTTCCCTGTAAGAGCAGTGGCGCCCCGTTGCAAATCGGTTAAGATCTTTTCGCCTATTGCAGCTGAATGTTTCGAAATGATCAATGCCGCCTTGGCATAGTCAAGCCCTTCAAGGACAGTATCCAGTATTTTTCCGGTTACAAACATCGTAATAGTTGCATATAAAGCCAGTTCGGTACTGCTAAAAGCAATCCCGGCCAGGGCAATCACTCCACTGTCAAAGATTAGCAAAGAATGCCCTACTGAAATACCGGAAACCCGGTTCAATAATTGGGCCGCCAGATCCGTCCCTCCGGTGCTCCCCCGAAACCGAAAGGCAATTCCCATGCCGATCCCGGCGATTAATCCTCCATAAAGAGAAGCCAATAAAGGATCCTTAGTCAACGGTGTTATCTTGATGACTGAATCCCAAAATTCAATCATAATCGAGATAAATGCCGCCCCAAATAAGGTCTTGGCGCCGAAACGGGGGCCAAATGTCCGAAAACTAGCTAGGAAAAGAGGAATATTAATCAAAATCATGGTTAACGAAACCGGCCAGCCCCAAAGATGATAGGTGATAACCGCCAAACCGCCGACTCCTCCGGCCGCGATTTTATTGGGTATTTGGAGCCAAACCAAGGATAGAGCGGTAATGGTGACCCCTACCAAAATCCCAAGATAGTCCCGAATTTCTTTTTTAATTTCATGCCGTTTTAGTGATAATACTTTGATTTAAATCACCTCCTAAAATATCAGTCAAAAGTCAAAAGTCTAAAGGTCATAAGTCATACAGTCACAAATCTTGAGTCAAAGGTCACAAGTCATAAAGTCAAAAGTTTTGAGTCAAAGGGTGACAGAGAAAACCGTAAAAAAAGTTAAACCTTAAACCACAACTTTCGAACTTATCGACTTCCAACTTTCTGACTTACCTTAAAAACCCATACCAAAACTTGATTAATTCCGGTAGATACTTTATTTTTTGTGGTTCATGGAACATCCGATAACACCATTCCCAGCCGTGGTTACTAAAGGTTGCCGGGGCCCGGGGTTTTAGGCCGGAGAAAATCTCGAATGCTCCCCCAACACCGATCCCAACGGTAGCTTTTAACTCTGGAAGAAGCTTGGCTAAAAATAGCTCCTGGCGTGGCGATCCCAATCCGGTTAATAACAGTGCCGGTTGTAACGTTAATATTTCTTCCCGAATCAGAAACTCTTTTTCTCCAAAACCATCCCTAAATAAAACTAATTCCTGATCGTACTTATACTTAAGTCTCCGGACACTTTCCTTACTTCCTCCATAACAATAAACAGGCAACTGTTTTTGAACGCAATAACTAAGAAGTCGATCCGCCAATTCAACTCCGGGAAACCGTTCGCTCCAATACCCGTTCTTTTTTAAGACCAGCAATATACCATAACCATCGACAGTTACCAAATCCGCCCTTTGAATTATCTCCATTAGTCGGTGATTTTTCAAGGCTTCAATTAAGATCACCGCATTAAGAGTAATCACTTGACGGGGCTTTTCGGCTTTATTCAACCAGTTGACCACAGTCTCCCAAATTACCGACCTCGGACCGGTGTCAACCGGGACTTCATTTATATAATAACGTTGCATTATATTTTGGCGAGGAATTGCTTTAAAATGACCCGGTTTTCCAAAGCCCTAGCTTTCCAAAAAGAAAGTTTCGACCGATAGGCCAAGGCTTCTTCATCAGAATGAACAAAATAGTAGGAAATTTTATTATAAAGGGCCGTCGATTCCGTTTCAAAGTTCAATAAGGTAAAGGGGATCCCTAACTGCAAACAGAACCCTTCAACTTTTGGATCCGCCGCCAATCCATAACAGGGTATTCCTTGCAAAACCCCGGCGACCAAACCATGTAACCGTGAACTCACCAGTAAATCCAAACCGCCGACGTTTTGTTGAAGCTGATTCCAACCGGAGTCCGACGGCAAAATCGTTAAACCGTAATTTGTGGACAACTCCTGTAAATAACCACGGTCCTTTGGTTGAACCGGAACTAGATAAACCCCGGTATTTGTTTCCCAGCCTAAATAATCAAGCAATTGGTCCCAAAATTCTTTTTTAATAAAAGTATAGTCTCGAATAACCAATCCTATTTTTTTTTGATGACCGGCATCAAGTTCCGCCCAATAATTCCTGGCCGCATGCTCCTCAAGACCTTTTAAGGCCAATAACGGTTCAGCTGTAAAGTGAATCTCCGGTTTACACACATTCAATTCCGATGTTGCTACTATCGAAAGCCGGTCCCGTACGGTAATCACGTTAACCATTGACAAGGCCTGTCCGGCTAAAAATTTTCCAATCCTTGATTTTATCGGCCCAATCCCTTGACCGTATAAAAAGATTTTTACCTTTAATAATTTGGCAATGATAATTAGAGCTGAATAATAAAACAAACTCCTTTTACTAGTAATCTCCTGAAAATGGCTCCCGCCATTGCCAATTAGAAGATCGGCTTCAGCTAATGCCCGAATGATTCCAAAAACATCAAATTTACCAACACCAGTAACTTGATGTTCTTGAGCGGTTAATTCCGGAACGGCAGAGATAACGGTTATTTTTACCTCCAAGACCAAATCTCGTAGTACTTTAATTAATTCCTGCAGATTAGTTTCGTCCCCAAGGTTTCCTTGGCCAAAATAACCGAAGATTACAATGTTTTTCACTAATCAGTCCGTCCTGTTCTTAACGATTGTAGCAAGCCGATCAATAACCAAAAATAACCACCGCTGAATTCATGGACCCACCAAGTTTCTAAAAATCCGAATATCAAAAAAACCAAGATAACCAAGGCGACAGCCCTGGCAGTATTTGAAAAACTAATCAAACCGGCTATATTCTTAACTATAACCCGTATAAATGCCAGTAGACTAAAAATACCACTTTCCAACCACAATTGAAGAAATATTTGATGTCCATGACCGGTTAATCCGGTTGGCGATAGATAACTTTGATAGACTTCGGTAAAACTCCCCGGTCCGGAACCCCATAACCAAAAATCAGTTAATATCTTCAGCATGTTTTGCCATATCCGGACCCGTAACCAAAATGTACCCTCAAAAAAACCGGCCGGATTGAAAAACCTAGTTTTAAATCCGGATAAACACCATAAACCTAAACCAACAATCCAACCATATAAAAACTTATCGGAAAAGATCCTCTTGCTAAACCAAATACTTACCCCTACCAAACCTAAGATCCACGCTGTTCGGGAATATGTATAGTATAGGGAGATTACCGCTAAAATTAGGATTAACCCTAGGAAGAAACGTTCCTCCAATTCCTCTCCAGCTAATTCCGAAAGGGCAAAAATGATAATTGATAACAAGTAGAGTCCATAAATATTAGGATTTCCAAAAACCGAAAAACTACGGACGGTTATTAACAAATTTTGTCCTTGTTCCAACCAGCCGTAAGGGGTTGATACTCCTGCCTCTTGTTGGCCTAGACCGATCAATATCCAGATTAAACCACTTACCAACAACCATCTGATGATTTTCCGGCTAAAATTTACCGTAAAAGCACCCCCGGCCAAATACGCCGTTAAGAGCCAAACTGTGACCATAACCAGTCGACGGGTTCCTCCGACCCCTAAAGACATGACTGCGCTGATCATTAAAGCTAGCCAAAAGAAGAATAATCCGATATCCGGGAGTTTTCTTTCCGGAAGCCGGATGATCTTCAATATCAAAACCAAAAAAAGCAGCACCCCCCAAGAGTTTAAGACCGGCATCAAGGCAATTGTCAGAATAATTCCGGCCTCAACTATCTTCCCCCAGCGCCGGTCCAATGCTTCCCAAAAACCGGACTGGCCTCGGCGAAGCGCTGCCAAACGGCTCCTTATATTATTTACACCCTGATAAATACGGGATGTTTCCCAAATCAGAGCCAGTAACTTTTGGGTTTTCTTAACAAAAGACCGGCCGGCTTTTTCCAGACAGACCAATCTGATAAATAATTCAGAAGTAGAGATTGTGTTTCCCCATCTTCCAATTCTCATGGGTTTAAATCCATAATATTATAAGCCATCACCCTTAACGTTTAACCCGGAGATATTCGATCTCTCCATGAATTGAAGAATACATAGTATATGCCTTTAACCGATCTCCAACCCTCACCGCCAATTTTCCAAAATAGACTCCAATTCGGGAAGGACCGGCAATGACCCGCCCCTTATGTCTTACCTCCAGCCGTAAATCAAAATTCCGAGGCGAAGTGGCCACAATCGCCCGTTCTCCAACTTCAATTATTAACTCAGCAGGCTGTACTTTTTTTGCACTGATCTTGCCCAAGTAGACATGATAATCCTCCAAAAATAGGTCTTGCCCTACCGCAATACTTTCCACCAAATAAGGCGGCGCATCTCTCAACAAGAGCCCGTAGGTTACCGGATTTTGTTTCAATTGCAAAGGTTCGGGACGGTAATCGGAGATTATTTTGATTCCCAAGATCAACAAAATCAATAATACCCCTAAATCTAGGGGATTGATCAAACCAAACAGCTTTCCTTGTTCATCGAGAAACTTAATCAGATCAATCCCTCTCCTTCGCCAATTGTCAACTTGGTAATCGCCTTTTAACACTTGGCTTTTTTCTCCCGATGGTCAGCGCTTGACTCCTGATTACTCGACCGCCGCTTCGCTAGTTCTTGCTTGAGCAATTGGTTTACTATTTCCGGATTGGCCTTACCTTTAGTCCCCTTCATCACTTGACCAACGAGGAACCTAACCGCCTGTTCCTTACCTTCCAAATAGTCGCCAACGGTTTTGGCATTAGCATTCAACACTTCAGTGACTATTGTTTTCAATTGACCGGAATCGCTAATCTGAGTCAGACCTCTTTCTGCAACAATAGCCTCCGGATCCATACCAGTCTTAAACATCGTCTCCAAGACGGTTTTGCCGATTTTACCGTTGATGATCCCGGCATCAATCATTTTAAGCATCTGCGCCAATTGTTCCGGTGTAAATTTTAGTTCGGCCAATTCGGCCTGTTCTTGGTAGACCAAGCGGAGTAGTTCACCTAATAACCAATTACTGACTGTCTTGGCCTCATCATATAAATCGACTGTGGCTTCGAAAAACTCCGCCAAAGGCCGTGAACAGCTGATCAAACCAGCGTCATGCTGAGGTAGCCCCCAGAACTCGATATACCTTTTTAGCCGGGAATCGGGGAGTTCCGGTAAAGTCTGTCTAAGCTTTTTTACCCGGTCGCTATCAATAACCACCGGCGCCAAATCGGGGTCGGGAAAAAATTGGTAATCACCAGCCCCTTCTTTGGCACGCATGAAGAAGGTAATTCCCTTATTCTCATCCCAAGCCCTGGTCTGTTTGACTATTTTCCCTCCGCTATCCAATAGTTTCGCCTGACGCTCCGCTTCATATTCCAAAGCAGCTTGGACCGATCGGAAGGAATTCATATTTTTGATCTCCGTCAAAACCCCATATTCTTTCCCTTCCCAAGGTCGAAGTGAAATATTAGCATCGCAACGTAAGGAACCTTCTTCCATTTTACAGTCGGAGACCCGCGTATACTCCAGTAAGGTCTTTAACTTTTCCAAGTACAGCTTGGCTTCTTTGGGCGAACGAATAGCGGACGCGCTTACAATTTCGATCAAGGGAATCCCCGAGCGGTTATAATCTTCCAACGAATATTCCGACCCTAAGATTCCAGACCCGGAATGTACCGACTTACCGGCTTCTTCCTCCAAATGAGCCCGAATAATTCCGATTCTTTTACTAGTCCCGTCTTCCAACAAAATCTCTACCCAGCCATTTTCACAAAAAGGCTGATCATATTGGGAGATTTGATAAGCTTTAGGTAAGTCCGGGTAAAAATATTGTTTCCGATCAAACCTACTAACCTCAGCAATTTCACAGTTTAATGCCAATCCGGTGATGATTGTATAATCCAACGCCTGCTCGTTTAAGACCGGAAGGGCCCCGGGCAACCCTAAACAAACCGGGCAAACTTGGCTGTTCGGCGCCGCGCCGAAGTTGGTGGCGCAAGCGCAAAATAGCTTGGACTCAGTTTTAAGTTCAACATGAACTTCCAGACCGATTACGATCTCATAATCGGAAAGCGGCAAGACGCTCACCTCTTTCTTAATATTTATTAGCAGTCGCCCACCCCGGTACATCGGGGCACATTAAAGGATGAAAATGAGATATTCACCACGAAGACCACGAAGGGGAACGGAAGAATAGATTTTCTTCCCCCCGTCTTCGTGCTCTTCGTGGTGGTAATGTTTTTAAAGTATTCAACGTAATTCTTATGGTTTGAAGTATTTTCTAGATAGAGCATTATCATTCAAATTAGCCGCCGCTCCCGGCTCCTATCTCCTGTATTTTTATGTTCCACTCCTAAATCAGGTCTTAGTTTATGATACCCCGTCGCTTGTTCAAACCCATAAGCGGCCCGTAATAAAACTCCCTCCTGAAACGCCGGGCCGATTAGTTGGATTCCAATGGGCATACCCTGATCAAAACCGCCCGGAATCGATATCGCCGGAATTCCCGCCAGATTAGCGGTGATCGTACAAATATCCGCCCGATACATTTGGAGCGGATCATTTATTTTGGTCCCGATTTTAAAAGCGGTTGTCGGAGCGGTTGGAGTCAAAATTAAGTCACATTTTTGAAAAGCTTTCTTCAATTCCTCCCTAATCATCGCTCTTACCTGTTGAGCGCGGCGATAGTAAGCGTCACACTTACCGGAACTTAAAATATAGGTCCCGATCATAATCCTCCGTTTAACTTCTGTTCCAAAACCTTCACTCCGGGTCTTCATAAACAACTCCCGGGCATCGGAGACCGCTTCTATAGTTCGATAACCATAGCGGACCCCATCATAACGAGCCAAGTTGGAGCCGGCTTCAACCGAGGCAATCAGGTAATAGGCAGCCAAAGCATATTCAGAATAAGGCAATGATAATTCTACCACCTCGGCCCCTAGTTCCTTAAAAACCTTAACAGCATCATTGACAGCCCCTAAGACCGGTTTAGCGATGTCATCGTTTAAATATTCCCGGGCCAAACCGATTTTTAAACCTTTAACCCCTTTTTGGATCAGCCTAAGATAATTTGGGACCGGATCATCCACTGAAGTCGAATCTCTGGTATCATGCCCGGCAATCTCTTGCAATAATAAGGCGCAGTCGGTTACATCCTTTGTCATCGGGCCGATCTGGTCCAATGACGATGCATAGGCTATCAAGCCGTAACGAGATACTCGGCCATAAGTAGGTTTCAAGCCTACAATTCCGCAATATCCTGCCGGTAGCCGAATCGAACCGCCGGTGTCCGACCCTAACGCCAAAATAGTCTCCCCGGCGCTAACCGCCGCAGCCGACCCTCCGCTGGAACCTCCGGCTACCGCCTGGGTATCCCAGGGATTATGAGTTAAAAAAAGGCCCGAATTCTCGGTGGATGAACCCATGGCAAACTCATCCATACTGGTTTTACCGATCACAATCATTCGTCCTTTTTTAATCCTTTCCATCGCAAAAGCGTCAAAAGGCGGTATATAATCCCCTAACATCTTCGCAGCACAGGTTGTCCGAATGCCGGCGGTTGAAAGATTATCCTTAAGCGCAATCGGGATTCCAGCCAAAGGTGGTAAAGTTTCACCCTTAGCCAGCATACTGTCAACCCGTTCCGCACCTTCCATCCCTTGTTCTTCAGTCAGGGTCAAGTAAGCCTGAATCTGGGGCTCAACTTCCCTAATTCTTTGAAAGACCGAGGTTACAATCTCAGTGGCGGTTACTTCTTTAGCAATTAATAAATCCCTTAATTCATGAGCGGTTTTGTCATATAAAGCCAATCAAAAGACCTCCGGTTTGAATTCCTAACGCGTTACCCGTTCAATGTTCCATGGAAGAACCTTTGAACCGATTTAAAATGACTCGAAACCCGGAACCTATAAAATCTTCGGTACTTTAAAGAAATCGCCCATCCGATCCGGCGCATTTGCCAACACTTGTTCCGGTCCCAAAGAAGGTTCAATCAGATCACCCCGGAATACATTATGGAGTGGCGCTGCATACTCCATAGGTTCCACACCGGTGGTATCCAATTGTTTTAGCTTCTCCATAAACCCAATAATCCCATTAAGCTCCCGGGTAAACTCTTCTATTTCAAACCCAGTCAGTTCCAACCGGGCTAACTCCGCTACGCGCCGGATATCATCCTTGGTTAAGGCCAATGGTATCCTCCTTTGTTGCTTTATATTTCTTTTCCTGCCAATAATGCTTTGAATTGTTCCTCATTGATAATCTTAACTCCGATTGCCTGGGCTTTTTGGAGCTTCGAGCCGGGATCGCTTCCTGTCAAAACATAGTCGGTATTCTTACTGACACTGGAAGCGGCTTTCCCGCCGTGATTTCGGATCACCGCTTCAATCTCACTTCTGCTGAAAGAGACTAGCGAACCGGTAACTACGAGAGTTTTACCGGCTAAGGTCTGAGGTATATCCGTTGCAGCCTCTTGAAATACATTAACTCCCGCCTCGATGATTTTCCGGACCAATTCCCGGTTATGAGGCTCATTGAAATACTTGACTATACTGGCGGCAATCTTTGGTCCGATTGTCGGTATCACCGTCAAATCTTCAAAAGTAGCATCCATCAACTTTAGAATGGAACCAAACCTCTCCGCTAACTCCCGCGCCGCCCCGGCTCCCACATGCCGGATGCCTAAGGCAAATAAAAGACGGCCTAAATTGTTCGTTTTAGAGTCTCCAATGGCTGTTAATAAATTAGTGGCGGATTTGGTCCCAAAACGTTCCAATCCAACTAAATCTTCAAATCGCAACTGATAAAGATCGGCTACATCACGGATCAACCCGGACTCAATCAATTGAATTACAATAGCTTCACCTAATCCTTCAATATTCATAGCATCTCGGGAAACAAAGTGAATTATCCCCCTCCGGAGTTGCGCCGGACATGTGGCGCCGATGCACCGGGCCGCTGCTTCTCCCGGTTCGCGGTAGATCGCCGAATTACACTCTGGGCAGACCTTCGGCATTTCAAAGATTTGTTCCGAGCCATCCCGCTTCTCCGATAGCGAACGAACCACTTCGGGAATTATATCTCCGGCTTTCTGAATAACCACCCAATCCCCGACTCTAATATCCTTATTATGGACATTATCCTCATTATGAAGTGTTGCCCGACCAACTACTGAACCCGCAACTTTAACCGGTTCTAAAATTGCCAACGGTGTAACCGCTCCGGTACGACCAACGTTAACCTCAATTGCTTTTACTTTAGTTTCAACTTGTTCCGCTGGAAATTTATAGGCAACCTTTGACCGGGGCGCTTTAGCGGTAAATCCAAGCTTAGTTTGGGCTTGTATCGAATTGACCTTAATGACTATTCCATCGATCTCATAGGCTAGTGAATGACGCTGTTCCGTCCAATACTTGCAAAATTCAATCGCTTCCCCAATACCCTTGCACAACTTAGCCTCCGGATTGGATTTTAGATGAAACCTTTTGAGTAGTTCCAACCCTTCCCATTGAGTAGTAATTGTTTGACCTTCAATATATAAAATATCATAGCAAAAGATATCTAATGGTCGATTAGCCGTGATCTTCGAGTCAAGTTGACGCAATGAACCTGCGGCGGCATTACGAGGGTTAGCAAATAAAGCCTCTTCGTCATCTTCCCGCTGCCGGTTTAATCTCTCGAAATCATTCTTTTTAATATATACTTCACCTCGGACCCCGATATTAATGGGGCTCGGTAGTCTTAAGGGTATGGATTTGATAGTCTTCACATTGGCGGTAACATCTTCGCCCTCTTCCCCATCACCCCTTGTGGCCGCTTGAACTAACAAACCAGCTTCATAGGTAAGCGCAATCGTCAAACCATCAATTTTAAGCTCTGCTGTATATTCAACTTCGGAATCAGTTCCTAAAGCTTTCTTAACTCTAGAATCAAAAGCTTTCAGCTCTACTTCGTCAAAGGTATTTGCCAGACTTAATAAAGGAATCCGGTGACGGATGGAATTAAAAATTGTTAGCGGTCTTCCACCCACCCGTTGCGTCGGTGAATCCGGGGTCTGTAATTCCGGGTATTCCTCTTCCAAACGGATAAGTTCCCGCATAAGCCGGTCATATTCAGCGTCGCTAATCTCCGGTTGATCCATAACATAATATAAATAGTTATGCTTTTCGATTTCAGTTTTTAAAATACCGGCTCTTGTTTGTGCTTCTTTTATGACTGTCATCTTTGCCTCCAAGGGTTCTTTACCTTGTTATTTTTTATGCCATATTTCCAGATTATTTATCCATCTTGCTTAAAAATCCTGCCTTTCGCAGAAATCTCATTTAACAGAGGGCTGTTGCCAAAAAGAATATCAATGCTTAATGGGGCTGGGTTAACCTTCGAAGTTAACCCAGCCCCTGTTCCTGGCCAACCGGTTATGTTTTCGAGTTTCCATGGTCAATTGGCCAGCATGAAGGGGTTGCTGATAAATCCACATTTCTCGTAGAACGATTTGGTCCCGCTCTGCCACATATCAGTGGCGATTTCCAAACCATGACAATGTTTCTCTCTCGTCTTTTCCTTAACAAATTCAACTAGAG
>Ga0123334_1002523_pt1 | contig 21041 bp, 23 predicted proteins | sample BiotimSIPDNA_FD_89706 | JGI IMG/M metagenome (GOLD analysis project Ga0123334, IMG submission 89706) | Anaerobic biogas reactor microbial communites from Washington, USA - Biogas_R1 time_0 SIP DNA | ecosystem: Engineered > Bioreactor > Anaerobic > Unclassified | place: Washington, USA... | reverse complement strand
TGAAGCACATAGGTTAAATCGTTATTACCTTTAATAGAATGTATCTGGTTGCTGTTTATTAGGATTATGTCGTCGGCCTTCAATTCGTGTTTTGTATCATCTACGGTAATTTGCAGCTCACCAGATAACAAAAAAATAATTTCAATCTCTTTATGCCAGTGAGCCCATGTATCCTCGATTGATGATAAATAATATTTCACAGGCACTTCATCTTCAAAGCTCACATCCTGAAAGATATAAAAATCATTCATAGCTAGTTACTCACCTGCCATAATTATTCGCGGAAAAAGAACAGTTACATAGAATAGAATATATGTGTCGATATGTTTATATTATAATTTTACCATAATATTGTCAATAAAGGACTTTTAAGATGTTACCCTAATACAACAGATTAGCATCTCACAGAGAAATGACAATATCCCGCAGCTTCAGAATGTCAGCCTGGCAGGTCTGCTTCAGGCTTTGATTGTATATTACACTGGCGGGGTGATAAAGCGGGAAGATCATCAGCTTCTTTTTTCCAATTTTTTCATAGACAGCCTTGCCATGCATGTTTCCTATACTTAAGGTAAAATCACCCATAACCGCACGCAACGGAACATTTCCGAGAGTCACGACCCAGGTCGGACTGATTAGCTCTATTTCCTTTAATAGAAATACCCTGCTGGACACTATTTCGTCCCTGGTGGCCGGTCGGTTTGATAATCTGCCTGTTTTAGGACTGACCTTGGACAGCCTGTATTTAATGGCATTGGTGATATAGATTTCCTCCCGCACGATTTCGGCAATCTGAAGAAACTCATCCAGATTTTTCCCGGCTGCTCCTGAAAAAGGGCGCGATAGCTTTACCTCCTCACGCCCCGGTGCCTCTCCAATCAGAAGGAGCTTAGCATCAGTACAGCCGCAGCCGAATACGAATTCATTGCCCGCAAATTGGTCGGCATATTCTTTATATAAATTTGAAAGCTCTTGCTGTGTCATATTTTCTTCAACTAAGGCATTTAGCCCCCAACTGTCCTCCTGAAATAGCATTCACTCGCACTGATCTCATCTAATTATCTGCATTAATCTCATTTAGCTTAACCCTGACCTTCTTCATGTCCTCAAAGAGCAGCACTTTCTTGGACGCATCCCGCAGTAAGGCAGCCGGATGAAATGTAGGCATTATCCAAAAGCCCTTGCGCTCGATCCATTGCCCTCTGATTTGTGTGATCTTCGCAGCTTTATCGATGATATATTTCATTGCGGTAGAACCCATGCACACCATAATCTTCGGCCTGATCAGGGCAACCTGATTTCTCAACCAGGGCAGGCAGCTCAAAGCCTCGTCATCTGTCGGAGTTCGATTGGAAGGAGGGCGGCACTTGATAACATTGCAGATATAATATTCATTTTCATCAAACATTAAGGCTGACAGCAACAGATCGAGCAATTGTCCTGCCGCGCCCACGAAAGGCTTTCCCTGCTCGTCCTCCTGCTTTCCCGGTCCCTCGCCGATCAGCATCAGCGGGGCAGTCCTCGATCCACGCTCAATGACTATATTTGTCCTGGTTCTTCCAAGATCACATTTCATGCAGGCAGTGCACTTGTCCTCAAGCTCTTTCCACCCCAGCATATTGAATCTATTCCCCCTAATCTAATCCTCCTGATACAACTAGCTGACGATAATCCCGAAAGTCTACCCGTTTCCAACCTGATATGCCTTCACATATAAGGCTCTTGCGATGTTACTTAAATAATTCAGCCGGTGGAACTCAAAACACGCTACATCGCAAAATGCCCATATATAGCTGCTAAAACTCATTATTCCATATGCTCAATATTTTCAAAACCCTTTTTTGCTTCGGCTCTGGGCTCTCCATGCTTCACCAGCATCATGAAGAAGAAGGCAAGCACCATCGATACACTGGCATATGTAAAGAGGTACTTGTCTCCAATAATATCCTTTATGTATCCAAAGAGTATTGGGCTGACAATAGCCGCCAGCATGGAAAAGAAGTAGTAATAGCCGGTGTACTTGCCAACCCCCTTGTTTGAGGTCATTTCTACCACCATGGGGTAAGAGTTGATGTTAATGAGCGCCCAGCTGACACCGCCAATGGCAAGCAAAACATAAAGCAGATTAGAGTTGTCACCTCCCACAAAGTTAGCACCAAGAAATACTGCAAGCAAAGCTACAATGCCTATCAAGATAGTTCGCTTTCTCCCTATCTTTGTGGCTAATAGACCCGATGGAATCGAAAACACGACCAGCATAGCAGAGAAGACCGCCAGCATAAAGGAAGACTGGCTCTTGTCAATGAGAAGGACTGTCTCTCCATAGGTTGAGAAGAACGTCTCCACTGCATTGTACCCGGTAAACCAAAAGAAAATGGCAAGAAGCAGGAATATAAGGCTCAAGCCTACACCCTTATCCTTTTCCCCATCCCTTTCCCCATCAACCTTTCCGTCCCCGCCTTCGGTTGGTTTATCGTCTGCAACTTCCTTTGGCTCATGTACGAACAAATACATTACAATAATCGTCACGACCATAATTGCTGAACCCGCTGCAAAGGGTAGATATTCATTAAGCTGGAAGAGAAAGCCGCCAAGCAGGAATGCAATAACTGCGCCGACGCCGCCCATAAAATTGATCACGCCATTTGCCTTGCTGCGTAGCTGACGGGGAGTAAAATCGGGCATCAGTGCTACTGTTGGAGCCCTATAAATACTCATAAAGAAGTTCATGGCTATAACCGTTATCATAACCGGAATTAAAGCCGTCCTCGTTGCAGGAATCAAAATGAAGGCCAGCGCAGAAAGCGGAATTCCAACCAAAAGATATGGCATCCTTCTGCCGTAACGAGTATTTGTCCGGTCGCTTAAGGCACCGAAAATCGGGAGAAATACTACAGCGAAAATGTTGTCGATCGTCATAACAGCTCCGACGGCGACACCAGACAAGCCAAGGTCCTTCAGGTAGATAGGCATCGCTATGTTGTAGATGCCCCATACGATACTGACAGTAAAAAAGCCAAGACCGATTAACATGGTATTCTTATAATTCAGCTTCATAATGTACCCTTACCTCCCATTTCATTCGCTATTTTTATTGCAATATCAGGAACATTGGTAATAATTCCGTCAACTCCTGCCTCAACCATTGCCTTAATTTGCTCAGGCTGATCAACAGTAAAGGGATTCACCATAATATTATTAAGCTTACAGCCTTTCAACACCTCAGGAACAATATTGTAAAAAAGAGGGTGTATAGCGATTGCGCCCATACTGCGGGCATATTTCCAGGGTTCATAGATACCAGCCATATATAGAGGTGCAGTCTTAATCTCAGGATCTATTTTCCGAATCTCAACAAGGCTGTAGTGGTTGAAGGATGATATGATTGTGCGGTTTGTGAGCCTGTACTCTCTTATCGCTGAGGCGACAGCCTGCTCAATACCCGGATAAAAAACAGGCCCATTTTTGATCTCAATGTTTAAAAGCCCGTCCCAACCGCTTATCAGCTCCAGCAGCTCATCAAGCTCGGGTATCCTCTCATCCTTAAATTCAGGCGAAAACCATGAGCCGAAATCAAGCGCTTTGAGCTCATCAAAGCTCTTATCTCTTATCAGACCCTTCCCATTGCTTGTTCTGTCCAGCTTCTCATCATGTGTGACCATAAGATGTCCATCTGCGCTAAAATGTACATCCGTCTCAATCCCTCCGGCCCCAAGCTCCAAGGCCTTTCTAAAAGCTGCCATAGTGTTCTCGGGCGCTTGCCTGGAGGCTCCTCTGTGTGCAATAATCACAGGTTTTTTGATATCCGTCACCCCTTCCTCATTAGGCATCTGCTTTATCGCAAAGGCCTTCGATAATGCTCGCCATATTCTGCTTAAAGTCTATATCATAATTATGTCTAATATTCCAACAGTAGCTGATCTTTAGACTGCTAATTTCTCAGGCTAATGATTGGTGCCGGTATACGGCCGCCTCTTCTAATAAAATCACTGCTAGCGAAGCGGTTAAGGCTCATTACGGGTCCTGTGCCCAGTAACCCGCCAAACTCTACCACATCTCCGGCTACCTTACCAGGCGCAGGTATAATTCGCACGGCTGTAGTCTTATTATTTACCATCCCAATTGCCATTTCATCTGCAATAATGGCCGATATGGTATCAGCGGTGGTATCTCCGGGGACAACGATCATGTCCAGACCTACAGAGCAGACACAGGTCATTGCCTCCAGCTTTTCTATGGAAAGAGCACCTTTTTGAACAGCATCAATCATCCCGGCGTCCTCACTTACAGGTATAAAGGCGCCACTTAGTCCTCCCACCTGTGAAGATGCCATAATGCCGCCCTTCTTAACCGCATCATTAAGCAAGGCCAGCGCAGCTATTGTCCCATGAGTGCCGCATTTCTCCAAGCCCATTTCTTCTAATATATAAGCTACACTGTCGCCTACAGCAGGTGTCGGTGCCAGTGAAAGGTCAACAATGCCAAAGGGCACATTTAGTCGCTTAGATGCTTCCTGAGCTACAAGCTGACCCATTCTTGTAATTTTGAAGGCTGTCTTTTTAATGACCTCGGCGACGGTGCTGAAATCGGCTCCCTTTACCTTTTCAAGGGCACATTTCACAACACCCGGCCCGCTAATTCCAACATTAATTTGACAGTCCGGTTCACCTATCCCATGGAAGGCTCCAGCCATGAAAGGGTTGTCTTCAGGCGCGTTAGCAAACACCACAAGCTTTGCGCAGGCCATACCACCTGTACCGGCAGTAAGCTCGGCGGCGCTTTTAACCACATCTCCCATTTGACTGACCGCATCCATATTGATACCGGCCTTTGTTGTTGCAACATTCACAGATGAACACACCTTTTTCGTGGTTGCAAGCGCCTCCGGTATCGAACTAATAAGCCTCCTGTCCCCAGGCGTGTAGCCCTTATGTACCAGTGCTGAAAACCCTCCGATAAAGTCTATCCCTAGCTCATTTGCTGCTTTGTCCAGAGTCTTCGCAAACTCAACATAATCCTCATCGCCGCAGCTCTCTGCAACCAGTGCAAGCGGTGTGACGGAGACTCTCTTGTTAATTATGGGCACGCCATATTCCTTTTCAATATCTCTGCCCACCTTGACCAAATCCTGGGCTGATTTCATAATCTTATCGTAAATTTTTCGCCTGCAAGAGTCCCCATTAGCATCACAGCATTCTCTAAGCGATATACCCATAGTGATAGTTCTGACGTCCAGATTTTCCTCGTGGATCATTTTATAGGTTTCAAGTATCTCATATTCTGTGAGCATATTCTGATTTACCCTCCTGCTGTTTTCACGTAAACCCTTTGCATATGTATTCCCGCCGCCCATGTGTTAAAATCAATGCGGACTATTTGCTTTGCACGGTCAAATCCTTTGCACAATCAAATCCTGTGCATGGTATTGAAGATATCCTCGTGCTGTATCTTAACATATAAGCCCATATCCCTACCTGCTGCCTCCAGGCTATCCGAAAGCTCGCTAAAAGCAATATTTGCATCAGTCATATCAGTCAGCATTGTCATGGTAAATAGGTCCTGCATTGTGGTTTGGGTTATATCAAGTATATTTACATTGGCTTGCGACAGTATTCTGCTAATACCCGCTATAATTCCAACCTTGTCCTTGCCCAGCACCGTAACAACAGCATTCATCTTGCACGCTCCTTGCAATCCTTTTACTCTATTAGAACTATATCAAACTGAACACAAAAATTCAACGAAAATCAAAGACTATCAGAAGTGTGCTTCCATAAGCTCGGCGGTTTTTTCCCGGTCATAGATAAAATACCATTTACCCTCAATCAAATGACTGCTTCCCGGAATCGTAAGCGTTTGAATCTCATCGCTCCTTACTTTTGCAGCACTTTTTATGTAGTGGGCTGCATCTGTGATTTTAATGTTTGTTTTTACATACTGCTTCAGGATGTCAAATATCTCCTCTGCCTTGGGCAGAGTGCTTATATTCAGCTTCTGCTCAAGGAGCGCCTTCATAAAGTCCTGCTGCATCTTTATCCTGCCGATGTCGCCCTCCGTATAGCCCTGCCCCTTTGCGTTTCCCTTTCTGTAGCGCACAAGCTGCTCCGACTTTTTACCGTCGAGCATCTGCAAGCCTTTTCTTAGATGAATATTGAGACTTTGGGTAGGGTCATCATAGTTCATATTGAAGGGCACATAAAATTCAACTCCACCAAGTGTATCTATAATTTTCCTGAAGCCTTTAAAATCCACTGTAATGTAATAATGAACCGGAAGCCCTGTGATTTCTGTCAACTTGCTGGCAACCCGCTTCTCTGCGCCTTTTGAATATAAGGCGTTTATTCTCTCATAAACCCCATCCGAGATAACTCTCGTATCCCTGGCTATGGACACTATACTTAGATGCGAGGAGGAAGGGACAAAGTGCAAAAGCATAATTACATCACAGCGAGTCTTGTCTCCATCCAGTCCTAATACCATCAAATTGACCGGGTTTTCCTCAGTTATGCTGCTTTCAAGATTTCCAAGCAATCGTTTTACCAGCCCGTTCGTATTATCACTGCCGATGGCATCCGGCATTGCTCTTAGGTTGTTACCTCCTGAGAAGTATTGAATACAAAGGCCATTGGCAAACAGGGCAAGGAGCAATATGATGCTGACTACAAAAATGCTTTTAATGCCTTTCATCTAATACCTCGAGGCGCAAAGTTTTACATGTTTTATGTACTTAGTATGTACGCTGAGGTTTTTTTAATGCAAATTGACTGTCTCATAAAACTACCCTATAATATTTCAAGTTTGGCTTCGTCTATTGTCACCAACACCTACCATGGTGTAGGATATATACTGGAGATGAAGGAATAGTGTTCCATAAGCTCTAGAATATCTTAGTAAATTAGTGATAAGGAAAAGACCAAAAAATGAAGATACCGGAGTTTATTACAAGCTTCATTAAAACCAAAGCTGCAGGCCAGATTATGCGCTATCTTATAACGGGCGTTTGCTCTGCAGCAATCGAGTTCTCATTGCTGTTTGTATTTAAAGGGCTTATGGGGTTATCTGTTGTTGTCGCAAATTCGATAGCCCTTTCAATCGTCTTTTGGTTCAATTTTCTAATGAACAGAATCTGGTCCTTCAAATCAAAGATGAAGCTGAGCAAACAGCTCGGAATGTACTCGCTGCTGTTTTTGTTTAACCTTGGCGCATCGGACTTGATTATGTATCTGCTGACGGACAGGCTTTCCATGCAATACCTGCTTGCAAAGGTATTTGCCACAGGGACTGTGGTGTGCTGGAACTTCGTCATATATAAAAAGGTGATATATAAGTAAAAAGCCTCACTTAGTGAGGCATCTTAACAAAACGAAAAGCCTCACTTAGTGAGGCATCTTCACAAGGAAAGCGATTTTGCTTCGCAAAACGCTTTGGTGGAGGGAGATGGATTCGAACCATCGAAGTCGCTGACAACAGATTTACAGTCTGCCCCCTTTGGCCGCTCGGGAACCCCTCCGTGTTTTATCTGCACCGTATTTCCGACGGCGCAAGATATATAATACATTAGACCACACAGCCTTGTCAAGCATAAAAATCTTATTCTTCTCAAGCATAATTTCCCCTAGGTTTCTGACGGTCAAGTATCGCTCAAAATTCAAATGGAGAATGCATATAATTCGCAATTATATCCTGAATTCTTCGATTTAATGATATAATATAAGTAAAATGCAAGGAAGAAAGATTACAAGAATGAAGGACAAAGAAAGTTCAACTACAGCCGCAGATAATAAGACCCGCCAACCCGGCAGAATGCAGGAAATTTTTGCCGTGTTAAAGCGCCATAATATAATTCATGGTGTCACTCCTGAGAAGCTGCGCAGCATACTGGAGGACTTAGGCCCAACATATATAAAAATAGGCCAGGTCATGTCCATGCGTTCAGATATGCTCCCTCAAAGCTATTGCGACGAATTGATGAAGCTACGCGCTGATGTGAAGCCAATGCCCACTGAGGAAGTAATAAGAACCATTGAAAATGAGTTTAGTAAACCGATTAAGGCACTTTTCACTGCCTTCGAGGACACTCCTCTAGGTTCTGCCTCAATAGCTCAGGTACACAAGGCCACATTGGAAAACGGTAAAAAAGTGGTTGTTAAGGTTCAGCGCACACGGATATATGAAACAATGGCACAGGATATAATAATGATGCGTAAAGCTGTGCGTCTGCTGAATGCAATGAAGGTCGCCGACGGCGTGATTGACTTCAATTCAATCATAGACGAGCTTTGGTCTACCTCGCAGCAGGAAATGGACTTCTTTCAGGAAGCCTCCAATCTGAATGAATTTGCAGATTTAAACAGTATGGTCCCCTACGTTTCGTGCCCCAGTGTAATATCTGATATGATAACCTCAAAGGTTTTGGTAATGGAGTATGTCGACGGAATACCCATAGACCACATAGAAAAGCTTAGCTCCTTGGGATATGACATGAATAAAATTGGGCTGAACCTTGCTGAAAACTATGTAAAGCAGATATTGGATGACGGTTTTTTTCATGCAGATCCGCATCCGGGCAACATTTGGGTTAATGATGGCAAAATTATATGGCTTGATCTGGGTATGGTAGGCAAGCTTACTAAATACGACAGAGAGCTTTTCAAAAAAATTGTTAGGGCGATGGTTAGCCATGATATTTTTGAACTAAAGAGTGTATTGCTGACTATGGGTGAAACAACGGAACGTATTAACCATGCCCGATTATATACAGACATTGACGATATGCTGACAAAATACGGTGAGATGAATTTAAGCAATCTGAATCTTGGAAAACTGCTTGTGGAGATGCAGACTCTTGCCAGAGAGCACCATATTGTCATGCCCTCCGGCGTTGGTATGCTTGGACGAGGAATTGTCACCATTGAAGGCGTCTTAAGCGCTTGCAGCCCTGACGTGAATTTCATACAAGTGGCTTCAAATCACTTGAAAAAATCCTTGCTTGCTGATTTCAATTTGGCAAAGGAACTGCAGCACACAGGCAAATCTACATATGCACTAATAAAGAAATCAATTGATATTCCCGCCCAGCTTTCAGATATCCTAAAAATGACTATTAAGGGGCAGACAAAGGTGAATCTGGAGCTGTCCGGTGAAGATGAGACTCTCAAAGATATTCGCCGAATGATGGATAAGCTGGTTGTCTCTATCATAAGCGCAGCTTTGATTGTTGGTTCGAGTTTAATTTGTACTACCGATATGACGCCCAAGGTCGCAGGGATACCCCTAATTGGGTTTTTGGGCTTTCTTGGAGCAGCATTACTTGGAATATGGTTGGTAGCCGGAATATTGCAGTCGAAAAGGCATTAATCTTAATGGAGAAGGTACTGGGTAAAGCAGCTAGGACCTTATGTCCCTAGAAACCTTGTGCCTGTCTCTGAAACACTTCGAGCCCCAGGGAAAAAGCTGCAGCTTACCGGTTCTGTGAGCCTCCAGCACCATCCTTACATCATTATCCGACACATAATTGTGAGACTCCCCCTGCAGCATTATATCGTTGTCCGGTACATAAACATAGCTTTCATTCCCATAATCATCCTCAACCTGATAAGAATAGGGTGCATAATATCCGTCTATGCTGCCAGCCCATTTCCCGCCTCTGTATCCTGCATTGTAAGCGTCGCCAAGACCCAGAGCATGACCAAATTCATGAGCGACGGTTTGCTCAAACCAGTTCCTCCCGATAAACTCCATTTTCCCTGTCCTTGAGCTCCTAACATGATCATAAATAACAATTGGTGATGATGACTTTCTTAGAGACCAGCTGAGTATCGACTCATTATTGAGTATCGCCCCGATAATATTTAGGCTCTCATGACTTCTCATGGAAAGAAAGCCGGGCAATGATGAAAGATGCCCTCTTGCTCCTGCTCCGATGTGCATTCTTATAAAGCGCTGTTTTGTGTCAAGGGAGACAGTTGGCAAATTACCGATGCCTTGATTTTTGCTGTAAACGATTGTTTCCAGCTTCAAAGAGCGCCCACCCACAATAAAGCTGCCCTTCCAAATATTCATTATTGCCTTAAGGGCTACCTGGGCATAGGATTCTCTTGAATTCGCGGCATAGGATTCTCTTGAATTAGCGGCATTGGATTCTCTTGAATTCAGTGCATAGGATTCCCTTGAATTCAGTGCACAGGATTCTCTTGAATTCAGTGCAGCTGAACATGGCGGAGGGTTTGATGAATCTGACGTTGAGTCAGATGAACCTGAAGATAGGGCAGATGAATCCGATAGTGAGCCAAATGAACCTGATGATGGATAAGATGCTTTCGTGGCATCAGGAAAAAAATCATTGGCATCCCCTGTAAATCTGATGAAAGCGATTATTCTAACGTCATTTCCAATCCGAGTTACCTTTACCGGCGCATATCTCATGCTTTTTTTGACATCATCTAAATCATTCATATCTTAAATACCCCGCAACAAACTGCTATTCAACAAAATTGTATCATATTTGTTTGACTGTGAACCTTAAATGTGATATTTTTTGGTTATAGTATTATGTAAACGATAACTAATTGCGGGAGGTAGAATATGAACACGCTTGAAACAATCATGAAGCAGCTTAACAATAAAGACGCTCTGCAGCAGTTGGGAAATTCCATTAACGCTAAGCCCGATGATGTAAAGAAGGTGGCTGAGCTTGGGATTCCTGCGCTCATGGAGGCGCTAAACCGCAACACAAACACTCAGGAAGGTGCACAGTCTTTGGCAAGAGCTCTGGAACAGCATCAGGATGACGATGTGGATGATATCGCCAGTTTCCTAAAGAACGTGGATGCTGACGACGGCGCAAAAATAATTGAGCATATTCTTGGCGGCAAGAGTAGCAACGTGACATCAAAGCTTGCCAAGAAGGCCGGGATGAGTTCTGAACAAACAAGAAAGCTTTTGATCCAATTTGCACCCCTGCTGTTAGGTTTACTGGGTAAGAAAAAGAAGGAAGACAATCTTGATGCTTCAGGCGTTTCAAACCTCACGTCAACATTATCCTCCTTATTAGGTGCAAGCAACAACAATAGTGGTAGCGGCAGCAGTCTACTTAATTTAGCAAGCTCATTACTGGATGACGACGATGACGACAATAACAGCAGCAGCCTGGGAAGCATTCTTGGCGGCCTTGGAAGCTTGTTCGGCAAGAAGAAGAAATGACCTGCCCAACAAAGAGCAGTTGTGAATAGCCAATATATTGAAAAAAGCAGCGTTTCAGCTGCTTTTTTATTCTCAATTTATGCTACTCAGTCTCTGCTCCACCGGCGCAGAAATCACAGGGATCGTTTCTCTTAGCCTCAAATGCTTCTTCAAGTGTGCCGGATATAAGAGTCTCTGATCTGGCTAATGCCTGACAATTTTCATCCAGATGATAGGATTTCCCCCAGCGAGTCCAGAAAACATTACCATCGAAGTCAGCGTTCACCATCTGAGCTTCCGCCTCGGCTTGAGCAACACTCTCTGGTGTAGGAGGATTATAGTCAATAGAAGCTCCAGTCGAGCCTAAAAACGCGACAGCGGCGATAGCTGCAATTATCTTTTTCATCTTAGGTGAAATCTTGTCTGCCTTTAATAGTAAAAACAAACCAAGGGGGATAAAAGCCACCAAGCAGGCTATAACGCCCATCTGGTTCCATAAAAATGCCACAAGCTTGTTTTTTGATCTGGTTGGGCTTATACGATTTGCCTTTTTCCACAGAAGGGACCCTGCGATGCAGCAGATAGCATCCAGTATTATGCCTATTATTGCAAATGTCGTTTCAGCAATATTAAGCATATAGATTGTGCCAACCTCAAAGAGAATAGCAAGCACCCAAAGTACAACTGCACCAATACGCAAACCGCCAGCGCTCTTCTTGCCTGCAGGCCTGCTCGATGACTCATATTCCACTATTTCAGGTTCAGCCTTATCCGGCACTTCTGCCTTCCCCGGATCAACTGTCTTTTCGGGGGCTGTCTTTCTAGGGGCTGACTGTTTGGGGGCTGTCTTCTTAGTGGTTGTCCTTCCAGTGGTCGATTTCCCAGACTTTGCTTCGGAAGCCGAAATTATCTTCCTTTTCTTCTCTTCTCCCATGATAATCTCCTCTCACAGCAATATTTTCCTTGTTTCACGCTCTTTATAAGATTAATGAATAAATCCAGGTACCATACATGTCATATAGGCAAAAATATGCTAAACCAAATTTTCTAAATTGCACACTAATTCTCTAGTTTATGATATTATTATACTAGCTTAGTGAGAATTTGCAATGTTCAATTGATAAGACATTATTTTGTTTGAAACACAACCTCAGAGGAGGGGCATAGTATGGGCAAAGATAACAGGCCTGAAGGGCGTAAAAAGCGTGTTGGTATGGGGAGTGCCAAGGTTAATAAGCGCGGGAGCGGCATCGGCAATATAACAGGCGGTCCAGTTGGTGATTCAGGTGGATATTCAGATAAAACAGGTACCTCCTCATCAAAAAGAGCAGGCACAGGCAGAGTTTCTGCAAGCGGAGCTGGCGGCAGCAGAGGCGCGCGCTCACTATTGCCATCAAAATCAATTCTTGTGATAGTTGCAATTGCTGTCATATATTTTGCATACACTAATTTTATGGGGCCGGATAACGATACGCAAACCTCGCAGCAATTTGAAAATCTCATTGGTTCTACGCAATCCAATGATACAAGCAGCTCCTATGTAGACAAGGGTGCCTATCCTGTTTCCAAATCGGTCTCAAAGCTTGCTCGTGACAAGTACACCACATTGCAGGGCAAGGGCGCGGATAATGCAACGATAATGGTCTATATGTGCGGAACAGACCTTGAGGAAAGGGCCGGGATGGCAACCTCCGATTTGCAGGAGATGCTGGAGGCTCAAATTTCTGACAATGTCAACATTATTGTTGAAACCGGCGGCACATCAAAATGGCAGAACAATGTAATTAACAGCAAAACAAACCAGCGCTACCGTGTAACATCAAAAGGTCTGCAGCTGCTTGAGGACAACCTTGGCAAGAAATCAATGGTTGAACCTAATACGCTTACTGATTTTATTAAGTATTGTAAGAAGAACTACCCTGCAGACAGATATGCGCTTATCTTTTGGGATCATGGAGGTGGCTCCTTAACTGCCTTCGGCTATGATCAGCATTTCCCCAATAACAGCATGACCCTGGATGAAATAGCGACTGCATTAAAAAACGGCGGCTGCAAATTTGATTTGATAGGCTTTGATGCCTGCCTTATGGCTACACTGGAAACAGCTATCGTCCTGGAGCCCTACTCTGACTATATGATTGCGTCAGAAGAGGTGGAGCCCGGCATTGGCTGGCATTATACCGGTTGGGTAACGGCTTTGTCGAATAACACTTCCATTCCCACAACGGACTTGGGCAAGAAACTTATCGATGATTACGTAAAGGAAGTCGCAATACGGACTCCACGCAGTCAGGCTACACTTTCGCTCATCGATCTGGCTGAGCTAAAGGGTACGGTACCCGAAGAGTTTGTAGCCTTCTCGAAATCCACAAGCGAGCTTATCGACAAGGATGAATATAAGACAATTTCCGACGCCCGTGCAGGAACTAAGGAGTTTTCGCCCCAGAGCAAGCTCTACCAGATTGATCTTATCCACTTTGCCGACAATGTAGGCAGCCCTCAGGCAAAATCCTTTGCGGACGCATTGCGTGGGTGCATAAAATACAACCGTACATCAACAAATATATCTAATGCTAATGGTGTATCGATCTTTTTCCCCTATGGTACGACCTCCAAGCTAAATACCGCCTTGTCTACCTATAACAAGATAGGCATGGATGATGAATACAGCGAATGCATAAAAAGCTTCGCAAGCTTGACGGCTGGTGGTCAGATTACCTCAAGCGGCAGCGACAACCTGCTAGCATCACTTCTGGGTGGCTTTACAGGTGGCTCAGGCTCATTGCCTATACCGGATACATCGGGCTCCTCAAGTTCAGATATTGTCGGATCACTCCTGAGTTCATTCTTGTCAGGAGGAGGGTCCAGCTCAGGCAGCAGCGGCAGCAGCCTTCTGGGCATCGGCGGAGATACGCTTACCGACATAGCGGTCGGAGCTTTGGGCAATTGGCTTGACGGCGACCGCATGAAGGCTTCGGAGGAATATTATGCAGAAAATCGTTTTGATGCGGCGGCACTGGAGATTATCGAGAAGGACGGACAGCGTGTCGTGTCACTTACTGATGACCAGTGGGATTTAGTTCACCATATGGAGATGAATGTTTTCCTGGATGATGGAGAAGGCTTCATTGATCTTGGCCTCGACAATGTCTACGAATACAACGATGAGGGCGACCTGATAATGGAATATGATGGGACCTGGCTCGCGCTCAATGGCAATATCGTCAGCTACTACCTGGTAAGCGACGACCACAGCGGTGATTCCTACTCTATCAGGGGGCGCGTGCCTGCACTGCTAAATGGTCAGCTTGTAGATATAATTGTTGTTTTTGATAATGACTACCCGGATGGAACGGTGATTGGCGCACAGGTAAAATATGATACCGCCCAGGAAACCGAAACCATTGCAAAGGGCCTCATTGATATTGTCCCGGGTGACAAAATCGACTTCCTGTGCGACTATTACACCTATGAGGGGCAATACAGCGACACCTACTATCTAGGAGAGCAGTACACCGCTACAGGCGAATGGGACATTGAGAACCTCTCTGTAGAAAACGGCAGCTACCGAATGACCTACCGCTTTACCGATATTTATGGCAATAGATATTGGACACCGGCGATCACAGACTAAAGGGGAGCGGATATCTCTGTTCTCGCGGATAATTATCAAGTTGCTCTATTTTCTCTGCGAGAATCGGGGTATGACTACTAAATCTCTTGAATTTTGTTATTTCTAATGCTTTATTATAGAAACTTTTTGCCAAAGCCATACTATCTACATTTCCTGTTAATTCATAATTCAATTGATAGGTATAACCCATATCGGCCAATTTTGCAAAGTGTTTTGGCAATAACAAAAAACTAAGAGGTTTTTTTATATCCTTTTCAATTATCTTTTTGGCGATTTCGATATATTTTATAGCCCTTTCATAGAAATCATTACTGTTATTTGCTTTATAAACTTTTATGAGTGCATCAATATACATCAACAAAAAGTATTCCTTCTTTTTTTCTATAAGCAGATCATTTTCAGTAATCGAATTTAAATAGTAATTGATTTTTCCAAAAAGCTATTATCATTGGTCTGCGAAAAGAAATTAAGATATGTATTAATATAATTTATTTTTATAAGAACTCCGATTTCTTGAAGTTGGGTTTTATCAGAATGCTGCTTATATACTCTGTTTCCGCAATCTAAAGCGTTAATAATCTTTGATTTAGTTTCAACCGAATATATATTATCACCCTTTACCATCTCCAAACAAAACACAGCGATATCATTTTTTATAGAACAATATTCATACGGATAATCATCTGCATTAAAATACTCAACACATCTCTCATATTCTTTAATTGCATAAAGTAAATTTTTCTTGTCACGTTCTTTACTAGTCATATAAAGATTATGATAGCATAAAGCCTTTTGGCGGATTATTCTTTTGTAATATCCATCATTCTTAAAATCTTCATCACTAAGCAATTCAATATTTATGTTTTCCTCTATAAATCTTATGGCCGTAGAATATTTCTCGTTTCGCATTAAACTTTGAACCTTTTCATATACCTTTTCTGCTTTACCAACTGGAGCTTTTTTAGATTTACTATTTGATATTAAAACAAAAAAAACGCAGCATGACAGTAAAATTCTAGATACAAGATCGTATAAAAAAGAGCCGACAATTAAGTAGCAAATTACAAATCCCAATAATGCAAAAAGCGAAGGCACAAAATATTTATTGTGAATAATATTGGCTACCGTTCTTGCTATCCCTTGTAATGAGTATCCAATAGTTAATAATATGCGATTCAATCATGTCCCCCCTTTACAGTCTGTCTGTTCATGCTGCCTGTCATACAGGAAGTATGTGACCTCCGCTGCATATACATTATCCGACTTCCTGACGGTCTTCTTCGTCCTCAGATCGTCTCCGTTGTACACATACTCCGCTACTGTCCGGGTTCCGGCTTCAACCTTCTCCACCTTGGTCAGTCTGTTGAGGCCGTCGTAGGTGTTGCTTAATCTATTCAGCCATCTTGCGTATTCCATATTCTTTAATAGGCTTGCATTTATCAAAAAGCACTTCAGAAAAATCAAAATCAGGAGTCATTCCAGTTTTGTATGCCCTAACTGGTTTCCCAGACTCCACAAAAGCATCGGCACCCAAATACTGCTTAATTAAGTCACGGTCTGTTGAAGGTATAGGGTCAAAAATATTCTTACTAATTTGCAGCGTAATAGAATTCCCTACTGATTCTACTTTACAGCAAGGCGTTTTTAATAATTTTTCTTTCGCAAACATTTTGATGTACGGCTCTCCAAATATCACCATCCAACCAATTTCAGGAAGTCTACATTTGAGATTAATGGGCATATTATGCTCAAGAAATGATTCGTTGACAATCTCTCCAAATACCGGTTCAATAAGTGTGGTCAACTCTTTGCATAAACAAATAAAGTTAGAAAATTCTTCCTGGGCTTTAAAATACTCCATATCAACCGATAATGTTAAAAAATTGAAAACCGCTCGATTACTTTTTCTCCAATTAATTAAATAATTAACATACTTGCCTTCCATAACAATATTTCCTTCAGCATAGTTATTAAATTGCATATTCTTCTTTTCATTCATCCATAATTCAATTGCATTCGAAACATCCTTTGGATTATAATGCAATTTGTGTGAGGAATCTTCATAAATTAAGTTCGGCAAAAGGTTTACGCCATATTTATTTATTACTTCAAATACTCTTTTTGAGAATTCAAGGTCTCCAAAATTTTTTAAACTATTTAGCCGTAAGCCTATTGATTTTGATGTGTAAGTCATTTCATTTCACTCCTATCTCGATAATACGAACTCCAAATTGATTAGCATATGATTGCATGGCTTTTCGCGTTGCAGGTGATAACATATCAAACGTATTTCCCAATGGCGTATAATAAACTATTGTTTTTGATGAAGTTCATCAAATGATGAGCCAATCTCGTGATTCACAACTATTTGTGTTTTTCCAACTGTTTCTGCTACTTCATCTATATTCTTGCCTACTATTTCTATACCCTCGAGAACTTCATCTGCATTCTTACCTACTGCCTTTATACCCTCAAGAGCATCATCTCCATATTCGGCAATGACTTTAATTGACTTTTTAACAAATTTTCCCCCTGTAGATACCCAGCCAGCGATAGGCAAGGTCGATGCTGCAGATAATGCTGCATTAGCATAATCTTCTCTTACAAAATAGATACCTGCATTTATTCCATCTATCGGTTCTCCTACGACTGGAATCATCCCTAACAAATCAAGACCAGTTTGAATAATATCCAGTAATTCATTTACTTTGGCTTTCTTTTTCAGTTCATTCATGGCTTGTTCAAGCTTTACAGCATCTTCGTCTGATAGTTCCTTATCCTGCCCATTCCATCCACCGTATAGACCTTGTTCCCTGCTTTGTCGTAGCCGTACTGGGTGCTGACACCCAGCGCATCCGTTACCTCTGTGAGCCTTCCGGCTTCATCATAGGCATATGCTGTTACATTGCCCAGCGCATCTGTTCCCCTTATCTTTTCACCATACTGGTTGTATTCGCTCTTTTCAGTAAATGTGGCTCCCTGATCCCTGGCCTCCGGGTCCGTTACCGTCAGAGCTCTGTTCGCCAGGTCGTATGTGTAGCTGGTAGCATATCCTTTGGCATCCTTTGTTTCTACGACATTTCCATTCTCGTCGTAGCTGTATGTTGTGACAACCGTTCCATAGGCATCCGTCACCGTCTCCACCCTGTTAAGCCTGTCATAGGCATAGCTCACCGTATCTCCTTTGGGATTAGTCTGGGTCAGCTTGTTTCCCGCGGGGTCATAGATATAGCTCCATTCACCATCCATAGGATCGATGGAGTAGACTAGCCTGTTCATGCTGTCGTATTCAAATTTCTGTATGTCATACTCTTCGTTGTCTCTGAGCTGCACCGTCTTTACCGTATTTCCGTTTTTATCGTAATAGCTGGTAGTTAAAGCTCTGCTTCTATCCGATACGGTCTTTAGTTGATTGTTCAGATAATATACAGGTCTATTATGGGAATCTATTGTTCAAAGTCAATATATACATCATTCAAATCATACCTATCTCTCGTAATAAGTAATTTATTATCTGTTAAATAGAATGATGGTTTTGACGCAAGATATGATTTCACAAGCCACATTGGTTGCATTTTTCTAACTTTATGTCTACTCACTTAACAAGAAGAAAAGCCACATCAGCCGAAACTGCGTGACCTGTGAGGTTACAATCATTCTTCAAGTTTATAAATTTTTACAGCGTTTTCATTACCTTCTTCAAAGAAATAAAGCCTTTCACATTTGGGACAACGCCATACATCGTATTTAGGAAAAGGTATAGTAATGGGGTCTATAGCATCTTTGTTAATAATTTCATCCCACTCTCTGTCTGTGTATACCTTTAACTCAATATCATTAGGTGCTTGAGAATTTGAAAGTGTTTCACCACATTTACACATAAATCTTGCCATGTTCTACCTCCTTATAACTCCATCATTAGTCCATATCTCAACTTGTCCTGGAAGTGTTTTATTCTGGTATGTGCCTGATGCTCGGTTTAATATTTGATTTGCTTGGTCAGTTGTCAAACCAGCCTGCCTACCATCTATTATAACTGTTTCAGCACCTTGCTTAAACCCTTTCTGAATTCGTGTTATCCCAGTATTTATATTTGGATTTTTCAAAGACTTCAACTCAGTTTTTACACCATTAACCAAGAAGTCTGGAGTTTTAGACGCTGTAGTTGTAGGTATAATTTCTACATTTTTACCCTGCGATAATAAATCATTTACAACTGTTCTTTCAGTAGAAGTTAACCCATTAAGCGAACCTGACAACTGTCCAGTCTTTATCGCTCCCTTTATTTTTACCCTCGCAGCATCATCCGCATAGCTGGCAATCCCATCCTTTATTATCACCCCGGGCTTAAGCTTGATCTTTTTCGCAAGTGAGATTCCTGCTTTAGCGGCTGAAGCAGTTAGCTTTCCGACAACTACTATAGTACTGATTGCATTGATGGCAGCCTCTCCATATTCTACTACTTCACCCACCGTCGCATCCGGGTCATATTTGTTTTCTGAGTTTTAAAGACTGTTTATGCATCAAATTAATGCCAAACTGCCCATTTAAATTTGCCCTGAGAAAAGAAGAAGGCCACATCAGCCGGAACTGTGTGACCTTGTTTTAAAGTAATATAACAATTATACTTTCCCGTTCTTCATAATCTCAAAATATTGTTTTAAAATATCAGTAAAATCAGCATTTTGGTCTAATTCATAGTGTTCATACAATACTCTGCTCTCTGATTCGATTTCCACTACCTCAATGTCCATAAGTCCTGATTCCCATATACTAATTTGCCCTAAACATTTTTCTGAAGCGTGTTCGACTGTTACACCTTGGTCAATGCTATCTTTGGGAGATTCTCTGATATTTTCAGTCTGTATACCCATATTATCTAATATTATGTTGTTAGCTCTCAACCACTCTATTACTCGCTTATTCATACTATTTACTCCCTTTTACTTCAATATTTGTTGCAGAAGGCATTTCTGGTATTGGTTGACCTTTTTTCGCTGCTAATCTGCCCTCAAGAGAATTTGGTCCAACAATCTTAGACCACCCTTCATTTGTAGGCTTTAGTGAAGTGCTTGGAACGTCGAATTCAACATATATGGAACCTGGCTTTGCTTGTTTACCAAATGCATTAATATCTGCTGGCGAAGCTACGTGTGTTGTTCCAGTGAAACTTTCTGGAACCTTCCCTGTTTTAACCATAGTATCATATTCAGCCTGAGACATCCATCTGCCAACTTTTGTTGTCTGAACCTATGGAACAGTCTTACTCGCTCCCTCACTACAAGGACCATATCTATTATATTATTCTGGCTTCAATATCTCAATCAAAAAAAGCAATTTCCTTCCAAGACTTTAAGCCTTCAAATTAAAATCAGTTCTTTCCGACAACCTTCTCAAATGGCCTGTATTCCGTCTTGGTCTTCATCATACCGTAGATAATCCTCACAAGCCGCCTTGCCACGCATACAAGCGCCTGTGGCTTATTCTTACCCTCTTTAACCTTTTGTTCAAAGTACTCCCTAAATACCGGGTGCCTCGATTTTCCTGACGGCGATATGGCTACCATTTGAATAGCAAGAAAGTGAAATATCGCATTTAGTGCCCTATTGCCATTCCTGCACCTTTGGTCTTTGCCCTTTCCGGCAGAGCTGAATTGGACAGGAGCCAGCCCCATGAACCGGGCAAGCTTGTCGGAATCAGGGAAACGGTTAATATCTCCGATTTCAGATATTAATTGTGCTTCGGTTGCCAGGTCTATGCCAGGCATCGTATGCAGCCTATAGCCTGTTAATGGCAGCAGCTTCCACAGTTCATCATCAATTTCGGCAATCAGTTCCTTGTTGTGCCTGATTTCCTTGACGATGTTTCTGACGATAAAATCCCTTTCCTGCTGATAGTCCTTCCTTGTGTCTCCATCTTTTTCAATCATGGCTATAATTTCATGGATACGCTGCATTTTCAATGCCTGATGGACCGGCTTTATGGTTTCATATATCTTTTCTGGAGTTGTTGCTTTCACATGCTCCGGCGAAGGGTTATTCTCCCAGAAGCACATGGCACTCTTGGCATCAATCAGGGCAAAGAACTTCCTGTAGGAGGGATAGCTGTAAGAAAGCTGGCTGTGCAGCTGGTTCTTGTTCATGACATTGCTCTTTACTATCAAATCCCGTCTTTTCACGATCTGCCGTATAGTCCAGAATATATCCTCATGCCTGGCATCCTGCAG
>Ga0123334_1002519_pt1 | contig 21071 bp, 18 predicted proteins | sample BiotimSIPDNA_FD_89706 | JGI IMG/M metagenome (GOLD analysis project Ga0123334, IMG submission 89706) | Anaerobic biogas reactor microbial communites from Washington, USA - Biogas_R1 time_0 SIP DNA | ecosystem: Engineered > Bioreactor > Anaerobic > Unclassified | place: Washington, USA... | reverse complement strand
TCCGGAAAGCGCTCCAGGAAAGTACCAATCGTGTGATTGCACAATGTATCGCAGGTCGCCCAGTTGCTGACGTACCGGTTCACCCAGCCCTCAAAGGTCGCGAAATCCTCGGGGGCATACTGCTTGCGGAGCGCGTAAGACCAATGGCAGGCAATCATTGCCTCTTCCATGATTTGTGATTGCCAGAGCTGCTCACAGAAGTCAAAGATTTCGTGTTTAGAAAGCCTGGCGATCTGCTTGAAGGTGCTGCTGGCTATCTTACGCACGTCAACAGCCCGGACTCCATAAAGCCTTACGGTTTCTTTAAAAAACCTTTCCCCGCTTACTTTCGTTTTTTCGTCTGACTTTTCAGACAACAACTGTCTGACAAGCTCAACATTGTCAGCCATTGCATCCTCCAAAAACTCGAATCCTGCAGGACATCTGTTGTTTGAAACCTAAATGGGAGTAGAACGGCTCTTGTGCCGGACGGAGACGAACGCGAAGGCGACCCCAAGCGCAGCGATCAGGACGTTGACCGAGAGCATAGCCCTCACACCGCGCAACTCAAGGATCCAGCCTCCGATCAAGCTGCCGATGACCGACCCCGCGGTCATCATGCTTGTCATAAAAGCCTGACCGGTCGTTTGGTCCTCTTCGGCTATGACCTCAGCGGTGTAAAAAACCGAGGCGGAGGCAAAAATCGCGAAGCTGATCATTTGAGTGAATTGGATCATGTAAACCATCAAAACACTCACCGAAAGGGCGTACAACAGGGCTTTCAGCGCGAAGCCAAACGCGGCGACGAGCATTAACGACCGCGCCCGGAAGCGCTTCAGCAGCTTCGAGAAACTAAACAGCACCGGCACCTCAACAATTGCCTGAATAGCCAGGGCAATCCCAAGTTGGCTGCTGCTGCCGCCGAAAGACTGGATGATTTGCAGCAGGTAGGTGTTCAGGATGTTGTGTGCCGTCAGCATCAGCATGGATGCCACCAGCATTATCGAAAACTCCGGATAGCGCTGCAGAAAGCCCTTTTGCACCACGGAATCTTCGCGCGTTCTGTGGACAGGTTCTGCTGTTGAGGGCATACGGAAGACGACCAGAATGAAAAACAGGCAAATCACGATGCCGGTGATCGGCACCATCTCAATCCCAAATTTCTCCGCCAGCGTGCCGATCAGGATGGCGAGAAGCGCGTAAGATCCGGAGCCGATCCCTCTGGCAACGCCAAAATTGATGTTTACCCCCGCCAGGCTGTAGTAATAATGGGCACTGTTGAGGAAGGGCATGATGAGGTTTAACAGCAGGATTACCAAGCCCATAAAAATGGACCCTGCCCAGACCCCTGGAGTTAGGGGCAGGATGACACAGATCAGCAGGCATGGCACCGTGAGCATCAGGATCATTCTGCGCCAGTCCCAGCCTTTGTTTTGGTCGCTAAGCCTGCCGAGGATGGGTTGGAACAGAGTTGAAAGGATGCCAAACAGGGCTGTAACCATGCCGATGCCGGCGTTACTCGATCCCCGCCCCTGGAGGTAGAGAGAAACAAAGCCCGGAGAGACGCAATATAGCATCCAAAACAAACCCTGCATCATCTTATAGCGGCTATCGACAGATATTTTCACGTTATCTCACATTGATTCAAAGTGGTTGCGAAACTCAACAAACATTCTCCATTCGCGGCAAGCCGGAATTATACCGGTAGAATACGCGGATGGGTAAGGTATGCTGCAAAAATTGTCAGTAATTGTTTTTTCTATATTGGGGAAAATGTATTTGACTGATCCGGACATTGCGAACATCTGCTTTTGAAATCCGGTATCGAGGGCGGATGAGACAATTCAGGATCAGATGAAACCATATTGCAGAAGGCGGACCCAAAAGCCAGAAATTTTAAAAACATATAAAAAAATCCAAATAAATCCAATCCAATTTTCCTTAGCTCGGCTTATTCAGCCGCATTTATTCCGCTTGACAACCGTCAAAAATGGGTTTAGGATAAACACCAGTACTCTATATAAGTAGATAACTTTAGAGGTCAAAAGGATGTTTTGCGGGTTTGCGAAGCACACGGCTTCCAAAAATTGGGTCCGTCTTCGCGCAAACCGTAAAGCAAAGGAGCAAAAATGGAATTGTTTCCAGAAAGCCAAATAAATGATGGGAGTCTGAAGACGGAAATCCTGGAGGAACGGCTGATGATCGAAGCTCGCGGGATCGAAAAGTCCTTCGGATCGAAGCAAGTCCTCGAAAACCTGGATTTCACTCTGCCGGAAGGGAAAATTTACGCTGTCTGCGGGAATAATGGCGCCGGCAAGAGCGTATTTTTGCGTATCATTACAGGTTTGGTTTATCCCGATAAAGGCACCATCAGGGTCAATGGGATTCAAGTTGGGAAAGAGGTGGAATTCCCGCCATCTGTGGGCAGTCTGATCGATCAACCGGGTTTTCTGCTATCGGAAAGCGGTTTTCGGAACCTGGAGCTGCTCGCAATGATCACCGGGAAAGTGGGCAGGGAAGCCATCCGAGCCACGATGGATTTTGTTGGGCTGGATCCGGATGAACGCAAGCCCGTCCGCACCTACTCGGTCGGCATGCGGCAGCGGCTCGGGCTGGCTCAGGCGATCATGGAGGACCCGGCTTTGCTGATCCTGGATGAGCCGACTGCTGGTTTGGACTTTGACGCTCAGCTCGAGATATACGAATACCTGATCCAACTGCGGCGACAGGGAAAAACCATCCTCATAACCAGCCATAGCCTCAACGAAGTTAAATTACTTTGCGACAAAGCTTTCCAGATTCGTGATAAGCGTTTGGAAGTGATGAAGCAAATCGATTCCACAAAATCCTACAGGTGAGCCATGATGGACTACGGAAACAATGAACCAGTTTATTTGCAAATCATGCGTCAGCTCTGCTATCGGATCTTGCGCGGTGAATTTCAGCCAGGCGATAAATTGCCCACCTGGGCGGAAGCTGGTCTGGACTTCGGTGTTAATCACAACACCATCGCGCGCACATATTTCGAAATGAGCCGGGCTGGTATTGTGGAGACCCGTCGCGGCGCCGGCACTTACGTTACGACAAACCTGGCTCTTTTGGAGCAGCTCCATGAGAAGATGAAAAAAGACCTGCTCCAGGATTTTGTACGCGAGATGACCAGCCTCGGTTACACCCTGGACGAGATCGACCGGGCTTTTCAGGATTATCTCAACGAGTTGAGCGAAGCCATCCTGCCATAGGAGTTCCTGTGAAAAAGAAAATTCTTCTGTTATTCATGCTTTTCGCGCTGTTGCTTGCCGGCTGCGGACATACAGAATTTACCTCCGAAGCGTTTCAGGCTGAGACATCAGTTCCCTCAAACCTAAATTCTGATCCAATTGTCCCTACACAATCCTCCCCGGAATTAGGAGAGGAGACGGTTGAGCCTTCACAAAACTTTTGGGAGGATTTCAAAAACGCGGGCTACACAAAAGAAAATCCGCTAACAGACCCCAAGAGTTTGACCGCATTGCTGACTGCCCTGGAAGAACTCCAATATAGCAATTTTGACCAGCCGGGTTGGTATCACATGACCTGCGGGGAAGAGGAAATCATCTGGCTGCATTTTTCGGAGCCGGAAACCCACATCTTTGATCAATCCTTGTGGCTGAGGGATTTTCCAATTTATCCAAATATACATGTATCAAGCATATTGCTCAAAGACGGGACCTATGGAACGACGCGCTTCACAGATGAATCAATGAGCGATTACGTTTTCGTGCCGCCTTATGTCCCGGACAGGAATATCATAGGGTGGGAGGAATACGTGCACCCTGAAGATTCACATTTAAAAAATTTAGGATGGTTTACGTTAAATATGCAATTTGGAAATTATGAAGTTGCCAGGCGCCGACTCAGAGGCGAGGACGGGTTGCCCAACGCCCTGTACCCGGAGAAAGACCGAATGCGTTTTGAATACAAAGCCTGGACAGACATCTATGAGGGGCAGGAAGTGCTCGTGGTGCGGGAACTCACAGACTTTCTGGTGCCGTGCGGGATCAGTTCCATCACGAATGAAGTCGAAGACTATAAGGTGGATACATTTTTCTATTCTCTCGAGGACGGACGCATCCTTTATCAGCTTGATGAAGGAGCCGATGTCAAGGGGACGATCTATGATCCTTACGATTCCTACCCGCCTTGTCCGGGTCCGATCACCCATTACGATCAGCTTCCCACTGAGATTCAGGCGATTTACGACGAGGCAGAAGCCAGATTAAGACAATTTATCGCTGAAGGCGGATATGATGAAAACAGGTAAAGGTATTTTTAGAACTGAATTGAGCCGTGCTCTCCGCTCGCGACGGTTTGGGCTGGCAATTTCGGTTTCGTTCCTGATCTTATTGGTCGGCTATGTCTCAACACTCAAGGACATGCCCGAAAAATCCTATATCGATCATTGGTACTATATCTATCTGCGCAGCGGCTACACCTACCTTCTGCCTCTCCTGGTTGCCCTGCCGTACGCTGATTCATTGGTGTTGGACCGCAAAGAAGGGTTTATAAAGGGCATTCTCGCACGCAGCAGCTACAAACCTTATGCTTTTGCCAAAATCCTGGCAAACGGCATCGCGGGCGTGCTTGTGGTCAGCCTGCCCCTGGCAATCAGTTACGGCTTGCTCAGCCTGACGAACTACAACCCCCTGAACAACCCCGCGTTAAACGTTTTTTACCTGCGACCTCAGGAAGGATTCTTAGGCGTTTTGTTCCGGGAGCATCAAACGCTGTTTTTTCTGGCAATCATTGCGGCGGTAACTGTTATGGGCTTTTTATGGGCGTCGCTGGGCTTGAGCGCGTCTTTAGTGATCAATAACCGCTATGTCGCTTTGGGTTTTCCGTTCCTGCTTGCCAGCGTATTGCAGTACTTTGTGGAAAGAGCGCTCAGGCTGCCCTGGTATTTGGCGCCGTCTGAAAGCCTCCTTAGGCTCAACTTTTCATACAACTGGTTATTCACGCTTGACGACTTAAAAATGGTGCTGATTCTGCCCGCGGCTTTGCTGCTGGGGTCGGCGTTGATTTGGGTCTTATTTGGCAGCAGGAGGCGCGTTGTGCAGTCAGGCGGCTTACGAGAGGGCGCGCGTCATGCCGGAGAACAAAGCGCAAGCCCCATAAAGGCGGCAGGAAAAGCGAAACCTCTGCCTGTTTTAAACGTGCGGAAGCCGGCAGGCGCGTTCACTGCCTGGATGCGCTATTTGCGGTTGCAAGCCGCGCTGATGCTCAAGCCCTATGCGGTGATTGGGGCGTTGACTGCAACCGCGGCAGTGGGCGTGCTCTTTGGGAAGATCATGACCAACGTCGCTGCGTTGGCTACCATCATTGAGCCTGTTGAGTTGCGCCCGTTGGTGACCGCCTGGGATGTCTTTTTCGCTTCTGTTGGAAATGGCTATAGCATGGGGCTTGTGTTTACACCGATTTTTTTGTTTTTGGTGAGCAATTTACAGCCGGAGAGCGCCTATGGACAGATGGCGGGCGTCCGGATTGCCACGCGAAAGCGCATTCTGACTGCCAAACTGACTCTGTTGCTGTTGGTTTGCGCGGGGTATCTGACGCTAATTGCCGGGATGATCCTGATGATTGGCAGAGTGGTTTTTGGCTTTCCGCTGACGGCTGTCTGGAGCCAAAAATGCCTTGTTGTACCGGATTCTGTCAACATGATCAAAGACTGGGTCCAGGCATATTCGCTGCCCGGCGCGTTTTTCAGGTTGATGCTGATGCTTGGACTGGCTTATTTTGCGCTTGGTTTGCTCGTGTTAGCAATCAATAGCTTAAGTAAACGCCGCTTGGTGGGCTTTTTCGTTGTGACGGCTTTGGTGCTGGCGAGTATGGCGCTATCGCATGTCATCTATCCGGCGAGGGACTGGTGGGTGCAGCTTCCCATCATCCGCAACCTGGTTTTAGGCAGCTTTCCATGGCCCTGGCGTTTAGGCGAGCCAACCTCATTCACCTTCTGCTATTGGCTGGTATGGATCGGTGTACTGCTGCCGGTTTGTGTATGGCTGATGCGGAAGCAGGAATTCTTCGCAGGAACTGAGACGGAATAACCCTGCAATGGAGATATGCGTTTGCCTTGTTTTCCAATCAGAGCAGGAAGACTGTATTCAGTGTATTAGGGATTTCTAAAATTAGGCAACTTGGTTACCAGAGATCCAATAATCTTTAGCTTTTTGTCTGCAGCTTGCCACTCTTCGCGGAGAATTCTTATCACCAAAAAGTCATAATATTTCCATTCCCTGGTCATTTCAAAAAGACAAAAATTGGATAGCAGATTGCTTAGCGTCCTTTTTTAACGCGTACACCGTAGCTATTAACAGACCTATCGCGCTCTGATAATCAAAAACCTTTATAAAATGTTTAGAAGATTGGCAAAGAGGGAATAAACATTGGCAAGCACAGGAACAATAAAATCATTATATCCATAAGAATGCATTTTCAGGTAATACTAACATCCAAGCACAAAACATTGCACAACCGCTTATCTGATTTTGTGCCAATTTGGACTTCTATTAACGCCAGCTTAAGATATTATTTATTTAGCTATGTTACGGACCGTTTTGAAACATTATTGTTCTGAAAAATTATTTCTTTGCAGTTTTTCCATGATTACTTGGATCAGGATATGGCAGGGATCGTTACAACCCAGGAATTAAACAAAAGGCTTTCTGACTTTCTAGACCTTTTGATTTCAAACCCTAAAGGGGTGCCTTTTGATGAAGTTGCTGCCTCACTGAAAATCAATAAAAGAACTCTTTATTACGACCTCAACAAGGCAAATCATTGGCTCACAGATCATAAACTGGGCTTCATCACGATGTATGATCGTAATCTTGTTCTGGTAAATGCCGATCCGCAGACATTGATGAAGCAGATTGAAAATACCCAATATTATCATTTCACTAAAGCTGAGCGAATGGTGCTCGAATTCTTTCTGATTGCGCTCAGGGCAAGAGTCACTTTACCTGAAATTTGCACCTTTCTTTCTGTCAGCAGAAACACAGTATTAAACGATATTTCAGGATTACGCGAAGAACTTGCTGAATTCAGCATCTCTTTGAACAGCTCTGTAAAAAGAGGATACTTTTTTGAAGGAAATGAATCAGTAATCCGTAAATTCATGACAAGGAGTGTTCAATCACTTAGCAGCAAGAATCTCAGAAATCGGTTAAATGAAATTATTCAAGTGAGTCTCTTTGAGCTAACAGAAAATGATCTGGATTTTTTCGAACTCAGCAGATGCGTAATCCGACAATATGAGAAAGATATCGACTGTGAAATCGCAAAAGAAGACGTGGATTCTGAGTGCATTCTGATTTTAATTTCCTGGATCAGGGCGATCAAAGGATTTGTGTATCAATACAATATTGAAGAACAGCAAACTCTTTTTAACACCCCGCACTATAAGTCTATCGCCTTAAGTCTGTTCAAACTCAGCTATCAAAACCTGATCGTGCCTGATAATGAAATATACTACATTGCACCACTGTTTTTAGGTACGAAAACATCAGATATTTTTACTGAGGCTGAGGAAAACAAATACATCGAATCATTGGCTCACAATCTGGTCCGTTCCTTTGAACAGGTAGCGCTGATTACATTTACCGACCGAGAACGCCTTGAAAATAGATTAAAGTATCATATCAAGCCACTTTATTACCGTTTGAAATATGGTTTGGAGTCGAGTAATGTCTTGGTTGAGCAGATTAAATCTCTATACAGACTGATCTACAATTTTACAGAAAGGGCGATTCGCCAGATCCCTGGCAAAGATCTTGAAGTAAATTCAGAGAGTGAAATTGCTTCCCTCTGCATCCATTTTGCAAGTCAACTCAATGAAAAACGGCTTGTTCTTAATCAAGTAAAAGATAAAGATAAGATATTAATTGTAGGCAATGCGGATACTTCCATAACGCTTTTGCTTCAAGATCAATTAGACAAACTGCTTGGAAGAACGTTTGAGTACGAAACTGCCCCTGCTTCCCAGATCAAAGAGTGGATGGCCAAAGACTATGCTATGGTGATCAGCCCGAACCAAATCAGAGGTTTGCCAAAGCTGAAGAATATGGTTTTTGCAGGCCCAATCATTAATACCGAAGAACAAAAAAAGATAATCAAAAAAGTGGAAGGTTTGGGTTTGCTGCCCCAATATAGCTTCTTATTGGAACAGATCTTTGACAAAATCAAAGTCTACTCGGGCATTGACTTAAAAGATGAAACCCTCTACCTTGAACTTTACAAGTTGATGTCTCACCAGAAAATCAATGAAAATTTGCCTGTTAATTCTGTCTCTTTATCCGAGAAGATTCAAAACGGCGAATACTGGATAACAGACCATACGCTCACCTTATCCGAACTTCTTTCGTTGGGTTGTGCAGGATTGCAAAATGGTGCGGGATATCAGCGGCTCATGAGCCGCTTGGAAAAGCTCTTCAAGCATGACAAGCAGAAGGTGATCCAGGTTCATCCTGACGCTGTTCTGATTCACGTACCAATGCAGGGAGATCCTTTCGCTGAAGTAGACATGTCAATCGTCTGGACGAAGGAGCGATTTACTTTTCCGAACGGATCATCCGGTCACCTGATCATATTTTTCTCCACCGTTGACAATTATTCACACTGGGTAGCGTTAGACAACCTCTATACCTTCATTGAATCCAACCCAGACTTTATCAACTCATTACCTATACATCGAAAGGATTTATCCGCATGCCAAACTTAAAATACAAAGAGCCTTGCTATTACTGTGGAAACGAGACCACGAGTATTAAAACCGTGCAGGTTTTTGGTGAAAAACATAAGCTGCCGGTTTGCAGCAACGAATGTTCTGAAGCTTTGATTCAATACTCGCAGTGGGACGCAAAGCATCGGTTGCCTGCTTATCTAGTCCTCTTTGTGGCAGTGGTTTTTAATATGCTCGTATTGGGATTCGGTTGGAAGTATTGGTGGGGACATCTCAGCCTGACGGTCATTGGCATTACTTTGTTTTTTTATCCGCTAATTCTGTTCAGATTCAGCTCTTACATGAAATATGGTGTGAGAAAGACTCTGAATATTATCAGGTTTGCCGGTGTATTGATAGCAATTATCGGGATTATCCTGACAGTATTAAACAAGGTTCAGATTGGATAAACCTCGTCAGATTCTTTCACAAATACCAGTTAAATAATGAATGAGTTTGGTCTTGTTTACTCGGATAAGATATTTATACTCCTAGATAGACATTAACTCTATGTAAGGAGGTGTTAATGGAAGAAAACTCAACAAATTTTGTTAATCCCAATCTGATTGTCTTAAATGCGGAAGCTGCAACTGCTGAGGATTGCATCCGTATTTCAAGTAAGTTGTTCATTGAAAATGGTTATGTAAAAAAGGGGTACGACCAGATGGTCATTGACCGGGAGAAGGAATTTCCTACGGGATTACCCGGAAAAGAAATTAATATCGCTATACCTCACACTAACAATACACTGGTAAACAATCCGGCTATCGGAGTGGTTATTCCAAAGGAGCCTGTGGTTTTCACGATGATGGGATCGAACGACACCTTACTTGAGTGTAGTGTCATTCTCCCTTTGGTCATCAAAGATCCAGGAACCCAGATTTCTATTCTCAAAAAAATTATAAAACTCATTCAGGATACGAAGTTGTTGAAATCGATAAAGGAATCAGAGTCTGCTGAAGGTGTAGCTGACTTGTTAAATAATTTCTTCAGTCAAGAAGAGAAAGGAGGTTCATAAGTGAGGCCAGTTAAAGTACTTTCAGTTTGTGGTTCAGGTACTGTAAGCTCTGCAATGCTTTCTTCAAAACTCAGAGACGTGCTCGAAGAGCATGGATATGACATTGAGTGTGTTGAAGTGAGCCCAGGCGGTGTGGCAAATGCGATGAGCACGTCAAATTACGATTTAATTGCTTATACAAGCCCTGTCGATGGTAATTATAACGTTCCCATCTTAAATGCTACTAGTTTTTTAGTAGGAATAAATGAAGACGAATTCATTGAAAACCTGCTAGAAGTTGTTGGCAGATTAAAACTATAAAAGGAGATTTACCATGTGGAATACTTTAAAGATTTTTTTTGATACATTTGGCAACTATATTACTGTTCCGATCATCATTTTCATTATTTCTCTGATTTTCAAAGCACCTGTAAAAAAAGCATTAGTCTCTGCCGTTCTCGTAGGGGTGGGTTTAAAAGGTATGGCATGGATCACTTCAGCTTTTGGAGGTGTTTTGTCTCCCTTAGTGCAGCAGATCGTAGATATTTCTGGGATAAAATTACCTGCACTGGATGTCGGCTGGCAAGCTGTTGCTTCGGTAGCCTATTCTACTGAAATCGGGATGATGTTTATCGGTATCGGTTTGGTTTTCCAGGTTCTGCTTTATGTTTTACGATGGACGGATATTTTCATGCCATCTGACCTGTGGAACAACTACTCCATCATTGTCTGGGGTTCTCTTTATCTCCAACTGACAAATAACTTACTCATGGCGTTGATATTGATGCTCTTCATCAATATGGTAACCTTGCTGATCGCGGAAGTGATGCAGAAACGCTGGTCCACCTATTACAAGTATCCAGGAACTGCTATGACGGCTCCACATCATATGGGAGATGCGCCTCTTTATCTAGCCCTGGACTTCCTGCTTGGGAAACTTGGTCTTGATAAGGTGAATGTTCGCCCTGAAACTATTCGCCGCAGGATTGGTTTCTTAGGCGAACCAATGTTTATTGGTTTACTGGTAGGTCTTCTCTTAGGTGTTATTGGTAACCTGCATCGCCTTGGCACCTTAGATGCCTGGGGTCAAATCGCCAATGTCGCGGTAACTGCATCCGCTGTTATGGCTATCTTCCCAAGAATTGCTGGCTTATTTGCCTCCGGTTTTACGACCCTCACAGATTACTCCCGCAAAGCTCTTAAGGGAAGTGGCTCGACCAAGGACCGTGAATTTATCATTGCAGTCAATGATGCACTCGGTTATGGCGAAACCGCAACTTTGACCACTGGTTTGTTAGTGATTCCGATTGCGGTTCTGTTGGCTTTCATTCTGCCTGGAAACCTGGTTTTGCCTGTAATGGTTCTTCCAGCATTGCCCTACATGGTAGAAGTGCCAGTTTCACTAAGCGACGGTAATATCATCAAATCGGTAATCGCTGCCAGTCTTGTATTCATCGCCAAACTTTACATGGCTTCTTCCTGGGCTGCAGTCTTTACTCAGGTTGCGACCAATGTTGGCTTCCAGGTGACGACCGGCACCGTCATGATCATCGGTTTCATCATGTCAAACCCCACTGCTGGTATCATCACACATGCCTTCTTAACCAAGAATCCCATTTTGATTGGCCTCTGTGCGATTTTGTACTTTGCAGCCTTCATCCTCTTTAAACGGAACAAACCTGCAGTGCAGGAATATCTTGAAAACAATGCCATGCGCTACAAGGCGTATATCAACCAACCGAAACCAGCCATGGCTGAAGCTGGTGCGTCAGATATCCCAGAAGCGACTGACGTATCAGAAGATAATTAAATAGGGACAATAAAGAACTGCTCCGCGATTATAGCGGAGCAGTTTACATAGAGGTATAGAAATGAAAGTTTTAGTAGTTGGTGATGCCCCTGTTTCTGAAGATTTGCTCGCAGAAGCCGCTGCCAAATTATCAATCAATGAACCTTTTACGATTACAAAATTACATTGGGGTTCAGATAGCAGACAGGAGTTCCAAAAACGAGCCTTGAATATAGAAAAGAATGGACCAAGTGTTGAAGTTCCTCCTTCAGAACTTGTCAGAGAACTTGAAGACACTGATTTTTTGTTCGTTCATTTTTGCCCGTTATCAGCAGAAACGATTTCTCACGGGAAGAAGTTACAGCTCATTGGCACATGCAGAGGTGGTTTGGAGCATATTGATATTCAGGCTGCTACTGCTGCAAGAATTCCAGTTTTTCACGTCATTAGAAATGCTGAAGCCACCTCAGATTTTGCAATTGGCCTTATGTTCGCAGAAACCAGAAATATAGCAAGAGGACATGCTGCATTAAAAAATGGTGAATGGCGTAAAGAGTATCCAAATGCTGCTTATACATCTGCTATCAAGGATTTAGTTCTTGGAGTGGTTGGCTTTGGCAATATCGGAAAACTTGTTGCAAAAAAATGTTTGGGGTTAGGGATGACCGTACTCGTACACGACCCATTCGTAAAACAAGCCGATATTGACAAGCTCGGAATCAATGCAAAACTCGTCAGCCAATCGGAGCTGTTCCAGACAGCAGATATTGTTTCGCTTCACCTCCGATTAACCCCTGAAACCGAAGGAATCATTAATAAAGATCTCCTCGGATTAATGAAACCGTCTGCGTATCTAATTAATACCTCCAGGGCAGGGGTTGTGAAAAAAGAAGATTTGATCGAGGCTTTACATAACCGTTCTATAGGCGGAGCTGCCTTAGACGTCTTTTGGGATGAGCCGCTTTCTTCAGATGACCCGATCCTCAAATTGGACAACCTTACAGTCACACCCCACTTAGCAGGCAATGTTGTCGATGCACTGCCAAAATCTCCGAAACTCTTAATCGATACGATTAACCTGTATTGGGAAAAGGGCTTCAGCGATATGCTCGTCAACGCAAAAGATTTAACCTCATCATAGAAAGGATAACAATGTTACTTGAGAATGAAAGAATTCAAGTTGTAGAATTTGGAAAGAAAATGAGCAGCGCTGGTTTAAGTAAAGGCACCAGCGGAAATATCAGTGTGTTTGATGCTGAAACTGGCTATATGGTGATCAGCCCTTCTGGTATTGGCTATTTTGAAACGCAGCCAGAAGACTGTGTGGTTATGACATTGGATGGGAAAATTATTGATGGAGACAAAAAACCTTCCAGTGAACATGATTTGCATGCTGCCATGTATAAAGCCAAACCCGATATGCGTGGAGTGATTCACACACATTCAACTTTTTGCACCACAATTGCCTGCATGAGGCAGCCGATCAAGGCTGTTCATTATGTTATTGGTGGTGCAGGAACCGCTGAAGTGCCATGCGCAGAATATGCCACTTTTGGCACCCCTCAGCTGGCTGAAAATGCAACTAAAGCCATTGGAAAGAGTAGAGCTGTACTCTTAGCTAATCACGGTTTATTAGCTTGTGGAGTAAGCCTTGCGAAAGCTTTCGGACTTGCATCCAACCTTGAATTCGTTGCAGAGATTCAATGGCGCACAATGTGTGCTGGCCAGCCGGTCGTCTTGGATAACGAGGAGATGGACGTTGTGATGGAAGCTTTTAAAGCTTATGGTCAGCCAAAAGCCAAGAAGGGTTCTTATTGATCTTGAGGTCACGTATGTTACGAGCGGTACTTTTTGATCAAGAAGATATCAGGATCGAAGAAGCTCCGATCCCTGAAATTTTACCGGAAGAAGTATTAGTCAAAAATAAGGTTTCTACTACTTGCGGTACAGACGTAAAGAACTACAAGCGAGGTTATCCCTTACTTAAGCCGCCGCACCTTTTTGGACATGAATTCTCTGGTGAGATCGTTGAAGTTGGTTCTATGGTTAAAGGTTTTAAAGAAGGTGACAGGGTTGCAGTCCACAATACAGCTCCATGTAACCGTTGCTATTATTGCAAGAATGGTCAGGAATCTCTTTGCGAGTCCCTAACCTTTAACCGCGGCACTTATGCTGAGTTTGTAAAGGTACCTGCACCGATTGTTCAACAAAACATGTTTGTACTGCCAGATTCTATGAATCACAAAACCGCATCGTTGTTGGAACCTTTCTCTTGTGCGGTCTATGGAATTGAGGAGTGCGAGATTCATTTAGGAGATACCATAGTTATCAATGGGGCGGGCCCGATTGGATTAATGTTTACCAAGTTAGCTGCGCTAAAAGGTGCAAAAACCATCGTGACTGACCTTGAACAATCTCGTTTGAACCTTGCTTTGCAACTTGGCGCTTACAAAGTGTTAAATCTTGCTGGTATCGAAAACCCTGTTGAGGTTGTCATTGAAGAAACAAACAATCACAGAGGCGCGGACATAGTAATTGAGGCAACTGGATTAATCAAAGTTTGGGAAAATAGCTTGGGTATGGTCAGAAAAGGTGGCACTGTTCTGCTTTTCGGCGGAACTAAATCTGGCACTTCTTTAGCCGTAGATGCCACAAGGCTTCACTATTCACAGTTAACAATCAAAGGTATCTTTCATACCACCCCTAGACATGTTGAAAGAGCATTTACTTTATTGAAAATGGGCATGCTCAAGGATAGCGATTTTATCCAAAACGAATACAGATTACAGGATTTGGAACAAGCAATTATAGAACATGCCCTTCATAAAGTAATTAAAAACGCTATCGTCTATAAATAAAGGAACCACATGAACGCAATTAAATTAGGTTGTGATCAAATATTTTGGGGAGAAGGTGCAATCAACGAGCTGACCAGGCTCACAGGTACTTTTCGTAAAGCTTTCATAGTCATGAGTGGAGATATTCTAAGGAAAACAGGAGGCTTTAAAGTCATCACTAATCTTCTTGAACAGGCCCATATTCAATGGGAAGATTTTTCAGAAGTCGAACCAGAACCAAGTTTTGAAACTGTAATGAGAGGTAAAGAAGCCATGAAGGTTTTTGAACCCGATCTCGTAATTGGTTTTGGCGGTGGCTCTGCCATGGACGCAGCCAAGGCAATGTGGGTCTTCTATGAAAATGAACAATATACGAAACTCACTGAAGCTGCTGCCCCAAATATTATCAAAAACCTTGGATTGAAAGCAAAATTGGCTTGCATTCCCACTTCCGCTGGAACAGGAAGTGAGGCAACCAGGGCAGCGCTGATTAAGGACCCGACCCAAAAGCAAAAATATTCGATCCGCGATTTAAATGGTCGTTTAGTTCCGACATATGCATATCTTGACCCGGTATTTACAGGTTCTATGCCGAAAGCTCTAATCGCTGGGTCAGGAATGGATGCAATTACTCATTCGATCGAAGCATATGTTACCCCACAACACAACCCGTTTTCTGATGGAATGGCTATGAGTGCCTTCAAATACGCCTTTCAGAATATTCGTCAGGCGTATAACGACCCTGAAGATACCTTGGCGAGAACCAATATGTTGGCAGCTTCTTGTATGGCTGGGATCGCTTTTTCTAATTGCGCTTTAGGGATCAACCATAGTATTGCTCACTCATTTGGAGCGGAATTCAACATTCCTCATGGCATGGCGAACGCTGTCGTTCTACCGTATGCAATCGCCTTTAATCAAAAAGACCCGCAAACTCGCGCTAAATATGATGAACTTGCTTCTCTTGTGGGCGAGTTGGATTTGCTTGAGGCAATCCATAAGTTGCGGAAGGATCTCGATATTCCAACAAGTTTTAGTCAACTTTTACCTGCAGATTTTGATATCTCAGTCCACATTGAAAGGCTCACAGAGAAAGCCATGGCAGACGTATGCACCTTATTCACACCATTGAAACCGGATATTGATCAAATGCGTGCTCTGGTACGATCTGCTTGTCTGGGTAAATAGGGTGCCAATATAAACGAAGGCTGCATTTGCGGCCTTCGTTTATAAAACATTATTATCCCGTTTAGACGATGGTTTCATTTCAAGGGAGACAAATAAAAAAGAAATTACCAACTCGAAATATTAATGCCACTGCAAATTTAGCATTTTAGAATATCAATGTTATATTTCTATTTTGCCCTTTTCGTATCATAACATGATTGTTGCGGTCACTCCCACTCCCTTACTTAGAGCTTTAAGTGGTTACTTATAGAGCTTTTCAATAGTCCCTTTTGTGACTGATTGCCAGTATTTACTTTCTTTTATTCACTGTTTTTTGGAGAATAGTATCGTTTTAGTATCAATAAAATCTATTTAAGCAGTTTATATGCTTCCAGATAATCAACAAATTTATTAATGATCGTTTCCTTTCTTGATTCAATATCAGCTTCAACAAAATCATCTAAAGTATTTGCGAGATTTAAAAGCTCTGCAATATCAGTTCCTTCTTTTTTCTGATCACGATTATTAATATACCCTTTATAATATTTTGTTTTATCTTTAAAACGATAATCAGAAGCACGGATATTAATCTTTTTCTCTAATAATGATTTATTACCTAGACTTTCTAAATATTCTGTATTAACCAATGTATAATCTTCACCTTTATTTTGTCTATTTTTAGGGAAAATATGTTCAATATCAAATTTTGTTTCAATATTTAATAGTTCTTGTTGAGGGTTCATAAATGCCCACCAAGCAAGCATCGACTTAGTAATTGGTCTTTGATTGTTAAATTTATAGTTATCGAAAGCTTGCTTCACTTCTTTTCTATCAAACTTGTAATTCTCAAATGTTATTGGGCTGTCACTAACTATATTAATCATTTCATTATAAACAGGTCCTCTTAGAGCATTTACTCCTGGATTTGTAATTGCGTATGTCCATATAAAGCCAATTGATTTTCCAAGAAAATCATTAAAATCATTTTGATTAAGTAAACCTTCAGTATTTTTGTTTTGCATAAAATACACAGAAGTAAAATAAGTCCACATACCATTAGGGGCATAATACAAAACAAATAATTTTCTTAGAACTTCCTCTGAAAACTTATCAGAATCTTGCTTTTCAATATCATTCCAAAAATTTACAAGTTCAATCAGATTACTAAAAACCTCTTCATTTTTCAGTAATTTATAATTGTCTTTCTCATAAAACTTTCTTAAAGCTTCTGTTGTAGTATTCTTATTTCCCATCAAAGCTCTTTCATAATACATATATCTTGTAAAAAGCTCATCCATAGGTGAACCACTCTTGGTTTCAAATATTTCACTACAAATAGTTTCTAACTCTCTCCATTCCTCGATGAATTTATCTTTTTCTCCTTTACCTGAATACATTTTATAAAACTGTGCTTTAAATATGTCAGAATCTGACAAAGGGAGTCCTCTATCGTTTAAGGTAGAAAAAATTCTCAATGCAGTATCTTGTGACTCTGCCTCTATTGGCAGCAGAATACAGTTCTTCATTATACGATTTGGCATATAAGGAAAATATCCTGGATACTCATTTAAGAATTCATCGATTTTCTCTTGAAAATATCGAAAATTCTTAGCATATCTACTTTTTTGACTCGAGTTAGTTTTCCCTGATTTTAAAATTGAAAGAAATTCTTCCTTATCATCATCGGTTGCAACTTCAGAATCAATCTTTAATCTGTTTTTATCTGGCTTATCAAATTCATCAGTTTTCCATATACATTGAGCAATATTCTTTCTAGTTGTAACTGATTGCTCATCTTTCATATTTTCAAACTTATCATAAAACCCTCTTAATAAAAGCATTAATGTAGTCAATCTTTGCTGACCATCGATTATCTCGGATTGACCTTTATTCTTAAAAGTAACAATCGGCCCTAAAAAATACTCATCATCATTAAATTTATCCTTATCATTATCAGGAAATATAAACGCAAATAAATCTTCCCAAAGCGTTCTGCATTCGTCTTCGTTCCATGCATATGGTCTTTGATAGTCAGGAATTAAAAAATCTGCTTTTTTATCTGAAAACAAATCTTGGATTGTTTTTTGATCTATGCTTAATTTTGACACTGTTTGCCTCCTTATTTAATCACTCCCACTCGATTGTTGCCGGGGGTTTGGAGCTGACATCGTAGACAACGCGGTTGATGCCCGGAACCTCATTGACAATTCGATTGGAGACTTTCGCGAGCAGGTCATAGGGCAGGCGCGCCCAATCGGCTGTCATGAAATCCACCGACGTGATCGCCCGCAGGGCGATCGTCTCTGAGTAGGTGCGCTGGTCGCCCATCACGCCCACAGACCGCACCGGCAGCAGCACAGCGAACGCCTGTGAGCTGCCGAAGGTTTTGCCGTCTTCATCCACGCGCATGCGAGCCAGGTCTGCCTGGCGGAGCTCCTCATCAAAAATGGCGTTCGCCTGACGGGCGATTTCCACCCGCTCCGGGGTCACTTCCCCCAGCACCCTGACTGCCAATCCGGGACCCGGGAAAGGCTGACGCCAAACGAGGTCATGAGGCAGCCCGAGCGCGGCGCCAACCGCGCGGACTTCGTCCTTGAAGAGGTTGCGCAACGGCTCAACCAGTTTGAATTTCATGTCTTTGGGCAGCCCGCCAACGTTGTGGTGCGACTTGATGCGGTGCGCCTCAGAGACCCCGATCCCCTTCGATTCGATCACATCCGGGTAGATCGTCCCCTGAGCGAGGAACTCATGCGGTTCCAGCTCCTTCACGACAGCTTCAAACTCACGGATAAAACTCTCACCGATGATCTTGCGCTTTTCTTCGGGGTCGGTAACACCGGCGAGTTTGGCAAAATAGCGATCGGAAGCATCCACTGTGATGAGCCGCTCACCCAGGGTTGGGCGGAAAATCCGTTCGATCTCCTCGGGTTCACCCTTGCGCATCAGACCGGTATTGATGAAAACCGCTGTAACGCGATTGCCAATGGCTTTTTGGACCAGGGAGGTTGTGATGGCAGAATCAACGCCGCCGCTCAGCGCTGAGAGCACGCGCCCGCCGCCTACCTGCGCGCGAATGGCAGCGACACTTTCTTCAATGATCGAACTGGACGTCCAGCCAGGCTGACATCCGCAGATCGTGAGTACAAAGTTGCGCAATATCTCTTCGCCGTGCTGGGTGTTGTGTACTTCGGGATGGAATTGCAACCCAAAACGTTTGTTGGCTGCGTCCATCATCGCCGCGATCGGGCTGTTTGGAGAGGTCGCCAGGCGCGTAAAGCCATCCGGCAGTTCCGTAACGAGATCTCCATGCGACATCCACACAATTTGTTTGCCCTCGTGCAGCAAGGGATTAGTTTCAGGCACATCCAGTTCGGTGAGCCCATACTCGTGTTCAGTGCTGTGGAGCACCTTCCCGCCGAGTTTATGCGTGAGCGCCTGCATACCGTAGCAGATGCCGAGGACAGGCAGCCCGCTCTCGAGAAGGTAGTCCTGTATGTACGGAGCGCCGTCGGCATAGATCGATTGCGGTCCGCCCGAGAGGATGATGCCCTTCGTGTCAGCGGAGAGGGCTTCTTCTTTTTCCGCGTGCCAGGGGAGCAGCTCGCAGTAAACGTGCATATCCCGTATTCGGCGCCCGATAAGTTGGGTGAATTGAGAACCAAAGTCCAAAATGACGATTCTGTCGCTCATGAAACCCTCTTAAGCCGCGAATTCATCAGTAAAAAGGATCTGACCATCATCCATGGAACAAATCGAGACCAGCGAGTGTACCGGCACGCCCAGATACGCCAGCTTGTCGCGCCCGCCCTCAAAGGTCTTTTCGACCAGTGTGCCGATGCCGACCACCTCCGCGCCAGCCGTCTGGGCGAGGCGCACCAGCCCAACGATCGTGGCTCCGGAAGCAAGGAAATCGTCGATGATGAGGATTTTTTCCCCACGGTGCAGGTACTCGGGAGAGACAATCAACTCCACGTTGTGACCCTTGGTGTGGGAGGGAGCTACAGTGATGTAAACTTCGCTCGGCATCGTGACGGGTTTCGATTTGCGCGCGTAGACCACGGGCAGGTTGAGATACTTCCCTGCCATCAGCGCGGGCGCGATGCCTGAGATTTCAGCGGTCAGGATCTTAACGGCGGGCGTGCCGGCAAAAAGGCGGGCAAATTCCGCGCCGCAAGCGTCCATCAGGATGGGGTCCACCTGGTGGTTGATGAATCGGTCGACCTTGAGGATGCCCTTGCCGAGATTCTTTCCATCAGTCAAAATGCGCTGCTTCAAAAGTTCCATATTCGCTCCCATTTCATCTAACACAATTGTTAAAACAAGGATCACAAATAGAGACACGCTCTATCATGCTTGACCTTTTAATTATAACAGCCGGTTGCAGCAATGAGGGCCGCAACCGGCTGTTTTGAAGCTAAAAAAGGAATTTACTGGCGCAGAACCTCGCCGGAAATGAGCGTCACTGCCTTCCCACCCAGATAAACCCTGTCTTTCCCTAACCGGCACCAAACTGTGCCGCCGCGGGCAGAAGCCTGATAGGCAACGAATTTGTCTTTGTCCAGCTTCTGAGCCCAATAGGGGGTCAGAATGCAGTGCCCCAACCCGGTCACCGGGTCTTCCGGAATGCCAGTGTGCGGGGAGAAAAAGCGTGAGACAAAGTCGTACTCTCCGGTAACGCAGCGGGCGGTGACCACCAGATTGTGTTCCTCGAGGGCGGCAATCTTCTTAAAATCAGGTTCGAGCGCCTTGAGCGCGTCGAGGTCGGCAAGCTCTGCCACAAGGATGGCTAGATCTTCCGAATGGGCTACGTCCAGCGGAGCCTGCCCAAGGATTTCTTCGAGCAGGGGAGTGGAGACGGCAGGGATAGGACGGATCAAGGGCATATCAAGCGTGATCGTGCCGAGGTCGAAGGTGGCGGTAATTACACCGCTTTTCGTATGGAATTGGATAGTTTCGTCTGGATCATAAAGACCCAATTCAAACAAGATGTGTGCAGAGGCGAGGGTCGCGTGACCGCAAAGATTCACCTCGGTGCTGGGAGTGAACCAGCGCAGATCGTAATCATTGCCCTTCGGATAGAGAAAGGCGGTCTCCGAAAGCAGAAGTTCCGTGGCAAGCGCCTGCATCCAGGCATCTTCACGGGGCTGATCCAACAAACACACCGCCGCGGGGTTTCCTTTGAACGGTTTTACGGTAAATGAGTCAACCTCAAAGAGGCGTATCTTCATGCCAACCTCCAGAACTTATATTTTTAATTCCTGTACGAGCAAATCTAAGGTGCAATTTTACGCAATGTCATCGTTTTGGGCAAGTGTAGCAAAGGGGGCAGGAAGACCTGGGAGGCTAACGCATATTCCACGGCAGGCAAAAAACAATCAAATATTTAGTTAAAGATCTCGAATATATTTTTCTGTTTCGCAGAAACCAAGATAATTAAATTTAAAACAAAACGGCTATCCGCTTTCGTACGGGCAGCCGTTTTATGAATCCAGAGTTGAAACCGGTAAGAGCCTGAATTAATCCCCAGCAATAATCATGGGAATGTAG
>Ga0123334_1002517_pt1 | contig 21076 bp, 21 predicted proteins | sample BiotimSIPDNA_FD_89706 | JGI IMG/M metagenome (GOLD analysis project Ga0123334, IMG submission 89706) | Anaerobic biogas reactor microbial communites from Washington, USA - Biogas_R1 time_0 SIP DNA | ecosystem: Engineered > Bioreactor > Anaerobic > Unclassified | place: Washington, USA... | reverse complement strand
TTGCTTTTGGGAATTCGTTTTGTCTGGTAACTTAACGATCTCCCATAAGGAGGACTTTTTCAATATCAAAATTCATTAACTAAAAACCGTTTTTGGACAAGAGTGTTTATAAATTGTAAAAAAATATTAGTAACACTGCTATATGCTAATTTATCAAAAAGTATATGAATTAGTGACTATAAATAGTCTGGATTCCAGGAATTCTATGTTGCCGGAGATAAAAAGATCCCCATTATTAGCGCTTGACTTTGATTCAACCCATCAGCTACTAATGAGTCATGGGAAATATAAAGGCCATAGGATTTGATCTCTTTAACACCCTTATTGTTATTGAACCGGACACCCTTGTTCGCGCAATGGAGAGGATGATTAAGAGCCTTATAAACAGCGGATTTTCTATTGATGAGGAAACATATAAACAAGATTACAGGGATGCTGCCTCATTATATGTGGCAAAATCAAGGAATGATGGGATAGAAACCCATAACAGCATCTGGGTAAGCCATGTATTTAACAGCTATGGCATGGAGATAGGGCCTGCTGATGAGAGGATATCCGTTGCGGTAGATGAATATTTCATGGCCTTTTACGACAGGGTGAGCCTGATACCTGATACCTTTGAAACCCTCTCCCTCCTTAAAAAGGAGTATTCTCTTGGCCTCTTATCCAATTTCACCCATGCGCCCGCAGCAAGGGAGATTTTGCGAAGGACAAAACTTGAACCATTCTTTGATGCCATTATAATATCCGGTGAAGCGGGGTACAGAAAGCCTCACACCCATGTCTTTAATGAACTTGCGCACGGGCTTAATGTAAAAAAGGAGCATATCCTCTTCACAGGGGATGACCCTGAACCTGATATACACGGGGCTTTACGTGCAGGCATGCGCCCTGTCTGGTTTACCTACACGCTTGAAAACAGTATGCCTGTAATAAAGGGCACCATACACAGTGAGATCCATGCCCCTTTTATAGATGTTCCCAGGGCAGCATCATGGCGGGAGTTTCTGCATTTGCTTGAGGGTTAAATACTCTTGTTTATATATTCATAAATATCCGTACCAATTGCATTTGAAATCTTCTGCATCGCCCTGCTCAATGCATCTGCAAGGGCGGCCGGGTTTTTCCTATCCATTTTCTCTTTAAAGCTGTAGCTCTTCTGAAAGATGGCCATGTCCTTAGTGGAAGTGCCTGGCTCAGGTGTCAGGGTTATGCTAATGGAAAGCACACCATAATGGTCCCTGCTGTTATCAAGCTCGTGAAATTCATCGATTATGCCTGCAAGACGGAGTGAAACCTCCTTGTTCCTTTCTCCCGGTATAATCACCCCTTTGAACATACCTGTCTTTTTTAAATCACGGCCTAACATGTAGGTCACAATGTTAGCAGGGCTTGTCATCCACCTGTGGTATGGGTAAAAGCCCCTGTTATATGCCCTCTCCGTGTAGATAATCTGTGTCGTGTTATAAACCGGGGCTGCTTTGAAGTTCTCCACCCTGATAATAAAGGGAAGCGTCTCACGGCCGGTAAATGCAGGGGACTCATACTCTAACGTATAGTATTGCATATCAAGGCTCGGTTGCTTCAGGTCCATGCATGCAGGTAAAATGGAAACAATGATTAAGCTTGCTGCATAAAAAAGTATGTGTCTAATGGTCATCTTTTACTCCTCTGAACCTCTCCTGGCCGGTGGCTCCCCGAAAATCAGCTGTGAAGGTTGATCGCTCACTATATCTATTATCCGGTTCAGGTTTTCTGTTGCCTGCTCTATGTTTCTTGCTATCTCATTTAGGTCATGGCCAAGCTGGTAGACTGTATCATCCACACCTGTAACAACCGAATTGCCTGTGTCAAGCAGGGTATTAAGTTTAGTCATTGCAGCCCGGAAATCGTTAATAGCCTCTGTTATGGTCCTTTCATTTCCTGTAGAGATCTTTTCAAGGCTTTTAAGGGTGTTGTCAAACCTTTCAACGCTTCCGTCCGCCTTGCCTGCTATTGTCTCAATGGACCTTATGGCATTTTCTGCTGCTGATAATATCCTGTCCCACCTTTCCCTTTCTACTATGGCATTGATATCATCAAGGGATGATTCAAGCTTTCCTGAAAGCCCCTTTATGTTGGCATCTGCCATCACCTTATTGAAGTTATCGAGTGTAACCTTTATCCTGCCAGATATACCATCAAGGTCAATTGCTCTTATCTGAAGAAGAAAGTCATCTATCCCTTCAAGTATCTCGGTTATGTTGGATTTTTTTGACGCAAACACAGGGTATTCGGGTTTAAAGCTTAATGGAGGGGATTTATCAGGCTCATCCTTTGCCTTGAGGTCCAGCTCAATAAACATGCTCCCTGTAATGCCCACAACACTCAACTGTGCAACAATGTCTGTCTCAAGGTTATGCCCCTTTTCCATCTTCGCGATAACCTGGATAAGTTTTGAATCAGGGGCAACATCTATGTCTACTACCCTGCCAGTGGTGACACCGCGGTACTTTACAGGGGCATCTATATCAAGCCCCTGTACGCTTTCATCAAAATAGATGGCATACTTCTGCCCCTTTTCAAGAAAGCGTGACATGCCCAGCCAGATAAAGGCAAGCACCGCAATGACAATCCCTGAAAATACAAAAAGCCCTACTGTAAATTTTACCTTCTGTGACGCCATGGCTCTTATTCCTTAATATGGTTATTCTCTTTCCTGCCCTTTAACCCTCTTCTCTTTTACCGGATTGAAGAATTCTCTCACATAGGGGTCAGTGCTGTTATCCCTCAAGTACCTCGGGTCTCCATCGGCAATAATGCTTTTTGTTTTTCTGTCCAGCATAATAATCCTGTCTGCAATGGTAAATATACTTGATAATTCATGGGTTACAACAACCATTGTTGTGCCTAAGATACTGTTCAGGTTCAGTATAAGTTCATCAAGCCCCGCGGATGTAACAGGGTCAAGCCCGGCAGAGGGCTCGTCAAACATGAGGATCGCAGGATTCAGGGCCATTGCCCTTGCAAGACCTGCCCTCTTTTTCATGCCCCCGCTTATCTCAGATGGTAGATGGTGTTCAAACCCCTCAAGGCCAACGAGCTTAAGCTTCATCCTTACTATCCTGTCCACTGATTCAGGTTCAAGCCCTGCATACTCTGTTATAGGGAGAGCAATATTTTCACCGATAGTCATTGACCCTAATAGTGCACCGCTCTGATATAAGACCCCTATCTTTCTGATTATTCTTTTAAATGTCCCCTCATCATCCTCTGTAACCATGTCGCCATCTATTGTTATAACCCCGGAAATGGGCGGTATAAGCCCTATTATGTGTTTCAGGAGCGTGCTCTTCCCGCACCCGCTCCCCCCAAGGATAACAAATATTTCACCGGGGTACACATTAAAGGAGATATTTTCAAGTATTACAGTATCACCATAACCTGCAACCAGATTTTCCACCTCTATTATGGGTTCCTTCTTTTCCATTCATAACCTACAGCCAGTAAATATGAATTATGGCAAACATGGCATCCAGTATGATTATCATAAAAATGCCTGTTACCACAGCCGATGTCGTGGCCTTGCCAACAGAATCGGCGCCGCCTCTTACCTGAAAACCCCTGAGACAACCCACCCATGCGATTACAACAGCAAATACGCAGCTCTTCATCACACCCCAGAACAGATAAAAGAGGGTAAGGGACCTGAATGTCTGACCTATATATGCGGTTGTGGTGAGATCAAGGATAAAGACCCCCACAAAAAGACCGCCCAGTATGGCAAATATATCTGCAAATAGGGTGAGAACAGGCACAACTATTAAAGATGCAAGCACCCTTGGTATAACTAGAAATTTTACAGGGTCAAACCCCATAGTGAAAAGGGCGTCTATCTCCTCTGAGACCTTCATGGTGCCTATCTCAGAGGCAAATGATGACCCGGATCGCCCTGCCACAAGTATGCATGTCATGACAGGTGAAAGTTCATATGCCATGGCAAGGGCAACAAGCGAGGCCACATATATATCTGCCCCAAACTGCCTGAGCTGTATTGATGACATGAAGGCGATAATAAGGCCCAGTAAAAAGTTTATCAGGGCCACAATAGGTAATGCCTCAACACCCGCCCTCTGCATGAAATGGACAGTGTCACCCACCCTGATTGTTTTAGGGTGTAGGCATGCATGATAGAGGGCAAGAGACACTGCACCCAGAAATGAGAGCATAAACCTGAAGTCATCAATAAGATTAATGGTCTCTCCGCCCAGGCTTTCAAATGGGTTTATCCACTTTTTCTTTCTGCCGACAGGCGACTCCATAGAGTTAAATGCCATTATTGATAGAAAATTTGATATTTGCTCATCAGCGTTTGTGATACTGAAGGCATCTCTATCCGCCAGCATATCTCTCACTTCTGTTAAAGCAATAACCCCATAGTCATCAAGGTATCCTAATCCGGAGAGATCCACTGTAATGGCCTTGGGCCGGGTGCCTTTGATCCTCTCTTTCATCTCCCTTAAGAATGCCCCAGAATTCTCAGTATCAAGACGCCCGGAAAGAGATAGTAATAGCACTTCCTCATTATTAGAAAGGCTGTATTTAAAGGCATCGATTTGTCCGGTATTGTCAGCTTTTTTCATATACATGGTTTATAAAGTGTTTCAGGGAGTATAGGTAATGAAGGAGAGGGAGTCAAGCAGGGGATAGAATTATTTCCCTGATTCAGGCAAATCTAAAAAAACTATACTGACTTTAAAGAAAAAATAGGGTATTCTTCCCAGGCAGATCAACTCCTAATAAAGGAACCACACTTATGGACACCGTAATCAGTTTCAAGGCCGGGGAAACAATAATAGAAGAGGGTGACGAGGGGTCATGGGCCTATGTAATCCTTTCAGGCAAGGCCAGGATCTTTAAGCAGACATCTGCCGGAGAGGTAACCCTTGCTGTTGTGGAAAACGGCGAGGTATTCGGGGAGATGGCGCTGATAGAAGACCGCCCAAGGTCTGCATCGGTAAAGGCGGAGACCAACCTGAAGCTCAGGGTGATAAGCAGGGAGCATTTTAATGAACTCTTAAGAGAAAACCCATCCAGGCTTATTCCAATAATGAAGAGCCTTTTTGAAAGACTCAGGCAGTCAAGCGATATGCTAGCAGAGAGGATGGATGGCCACGAAAAGGGCATAGAGGCGCTGCTTGAGGGGCAGTCTGAAAAGGCCAAAAAGGCGCTTAACAACAGGAAGCTTTTAATAACAAGGTTCCCATTCAGGATTGGCCGCTATGTGCCCCCGGATGACTCTGAAATGGATGTCTTTTACACAAATAATCTTGCCATAGAAGAGGAAAAACCCTATGTGATTTCAAGAAATCACCTCTCTATCAATTATGAAGGCGGAAAGCTCTGGGTGGTTGACAGGGGTAGCGCATTCGGTATTGTTGTAAACGGGATGGAACTGGGCGGAAAGGCCAAAAAGACACGCATCCCGCTGGAGACAGATCAATGCCAGATCATTATTGGCCCACCCACTTCAGGGTTTGTCTTTCTGTTGAGCAGGTATACCCCCTGATGCTGTCACCTGACCGGAGAACTGCATGTCTCAAAAACCTACCTATGAAGATCTGGAACAGAAGATAATCTCCCTTGAGCAGGCTGAAGAGGCCCGTAAAAAGGTAGAAACCGCCCTGGTTAAGAGCGAAAAACGATTCAGGGAGCTTGCAGAGCTTCTGCCCGAGGCAGTATTTGAGTCTGACCTCACCATACATATCACATTTGTCAACCTCCATGGACTCAACATGTTCGGGTATACAAGGGATGATTTTATAGAGGGGGTGAATGGCCTTGATATGATTGCAAAGGAGGAGAGGCAGAGGGCCAGGGAAAATTTTATAAAAAGGATGAAGGGTGAAAAATCAGGCGCATCTGAATACAGGGGCGTAAAAAAGGATGGTACCATTTTCCCTATACTTTTACATGCAAGCCCGATCTTTGAAAATGATGTTGCTGCCGGTATCAGGGGCGTTATCATTGATATGACTGAGCCCAAAAAGCTGGAGGGGCTCCTTATCGAATCACAGAAGATGGAGTCCATAGGCACACTGGCCGGGGGCATTGCGCATGATTTTAATAATATACTTGCCCCAATAATACTCCATTCCGATATCTTGATCCGGGAATTGCCAGGGGATGACCCTGTCCAGGCCAGCCTGAAGGAGATACACAAGGCAGCGATCCGGGCCAGGGAGCTTGTAAAGCAGATACTTACCTTTGCCCGAAGGGGGGCAGAAAACAAATTTATCTTCAGGGCCTCTCCAGCAATAAACGATATGGTCAGGTTTCTGAGGGCTACAATACCTGCCACCATAGAAATTAATTTTGTAAACAGTGCGAAAAAGGATGCCATATTTACAGACCCTGCTCACCTGAATCAGATAGTGATGAACCTCTGTACCAATGCCTCATATGCCATGCGTGAAGGGGGCGGGACACTAACTATTCAAGTATCCAACACAAATATTATTAAAAATGATCCCGGAAATAATCCAAGGCTTGATCCGGGGGAATATCTCATGCTTTCAGTCAGTGATACAGGCACAGGCATATCGCCTGAAATAGTGGACAAGATCTTTGACCCCTATTTCACAACAAAAAGGCACGGTGAAGGGACAGGGCTTGGGCTTGCAATCATACACGGCATAGTGAAGAGCTGTAACGGGACAATCAGTGTAAAAAGCGAGATTGGAAAAGGAACGACATTTAATGTTTATATCCCTCTCATGGATGAAAAACTGGCCATACCAGTGGAAGAATCAAAAGAAAGTGAAAGGGGAAGTGAACGGATACTTCTTGTAGACGATGAAAGATCAGGCCTTAACGCAATGCAGAAGACCCTGGAATTGCTTGGTTACAGGGTCACCTGTTCAGATAGTGGAATAAAGGCCCTTGAGTTATTTGAAAAAGACCCTTTTGCATTTGATCTTGTAATCACTGATATGACCATGCCGGCTATGACAGGAAAGGAGCTTGTAAAGGAGATTATCGGCATATGCCCTGATATGCCGATAATCCTCTGTACAGGGTTCAGCGATCAGATAGATGAGGATGAGGCGCTGGATATGGGTATACGCGCCTTTATTTTAAAACCGGTCATAAGAACCGAGATTGCAAACGCAATCAGGAAGGCGCTTGATACAGCTAAATGATACGGGTTGTTATATGAATATTGCCATTGTAAGGCCTCTATTATATATTTGCTCCCGTATATTATTTCGTGTAAGGGGTTTTTGCCATGAGTGAGTTGAACAATGAGGTTCGTTTTGGAAAGGTCGCCATTGACAAGGGTTTTATCACAATGGAGCAGATGCTCAATGCCATAGAGGTTCAGGTAAAGGAAAACATCGCCTTTGGCACCCACAGAAAAATCGGTATGATTTTGAAGCAGGAGGGCCACATCACAATCGCCCAGATTGAAGAGGTGCTTGAGGTGCTTGACGAGAGGTAACAACTTTTTCTGTATTACGCTTCAAGAAGGGCAACGCACTCTATATGTTCGGTATGGGGGAACATGTCAATTGCCTGAATGGAAACAGGGCTGAACCTCTTTTTAAGGAGCAAGATATCCCTCTTTAATGTAACCGGATTGCATGAGACATAGATAATGCGTTTCACAGCGGAGCCATTGAGGCTATTTATCAATCGTTCTGTTAGGCCCGCCCTTGGCGGGTCAAATATCACACAGTTATAGTCATTGCGAGAGAGTGTTATCAGCTCCTTTTCCACATCCCCCTGTTTAAAGGCCAAATTTTTCGCCCTGTTATATGAGGCGGCTGCACGCGCATCCTTTATAGATGACAGGTTTTCATCTATGCCTAAAACATATCCTGCCTTTTTAGATACCCACAGGGCAATGCTCCCTGCCCCGCAATAGCAATCTAAAACACGCGCCCCTTCCGGCACATGATTAAGCACCTCATTATATAGCTGCGGCGTCTGAAACGGGTTTACCTGGAAAAAGGTGGAAAGCCCGATTCGGTAATGCCAATCACCCATTTTCTCCTTTATGTATGGCCTTCCCCACCAGAGAAGCTCATCGTTGCCAAGCACAACATTGGTAAAGCGGCTGTTGATATTCTGGATAATCCCGACAACCTTGCTCCCTTTAAGCCCTGCCTTTTCAATGCGTTCAAGTAGCATCCTGGAGATATTCCTTGTGCCTTTCAGCCTGTCTTCATTTGTAATAAACCCGATAATGATCTCTCCTGTCCCGTTTCCCCTGCGTAAAAGCAGGTGTCTTAAAAACCCTGTGCCGCTCTTCTCGTTATATATGGTAAGCCCCGTATCCATTACCCACTTTCTGACACTATTCACAATGGTGGTGCAGTCCTGATCCTGGATAAGACACATATGCTGATCAACCACACGGTGGGAGCTTTTCTCGTAGCAGCCTAATACAGGCTGTTTTATCCTGCCTTTGCCTGTAACACCAAATGGAAGCTGCACCTTGTGCCGGTAGTACCAGGCCTCAGGGCTTTTGATAACAGGAGGGATAGATATATTAACGGGTTCAAACAGATCAGTAAGCGCCTGCCTTTTTAAAGAGAGCTGCTCTTCGTAGGGCATATCAAGATGATTGCACCCGCCGCAGAGGGGAAAATGAAGGCAGTTGTCTGTTTTCTTTTTAACATTCAATACCATTGGTTCTCTATTATCCATATATGCCTTTTAAATCGAAGAGTCTTCACCGCGAAGTACGCTGAGTTCGCAGAGATTAAAATTATAAAATTAGCCCTTCGCGTCCTTTGCGCTCCTTGCGGTGAATGGTATTTTGGAATTTTCTGTATCCATTATGCCAGGGGCCAGGCATGGATCTTTGTATATACGGAGCCGCCCTGCCTGAGTTCGCTCTTAAATAGTACAAGTTCATCAAGCCTTCCTTGTGGCCCTGTAATGTCACTGTATTTGTCTATCAAACCTTTGAGTAAGGCGGCATCCTTAACAGGTTTCCTGAACCTTGCAAGGGTAAGGTGCGGGGTAAATGGTCTTTTTTCCTGTTCAACGCCAAACAGCTCAAGAGGCGCCTGGAGCCTGTCTCTTAAAGCAGAAAGCCTTTCCTTATCTCCATTTAGCCCTAGCCACATGACCCTCGGCCTTTTAATATCTGGGAAGAGCCCCATGCCTGAGAGGCTGATTTCAAAAGGGGTTGTGCCTTTCAGGCCATTATCTATAGAGGAGATAATTGCAGGCATATCCCTTTCCGCCATATCACCCAAAAAGAGCATGGTAAGGTGGATATTAGCGGGTTTAACCCACCCTGCATCAAGCCCGCTCTTTTGACCATTGGCTGAGATGCGTGCCACCTCACTCTTTATATCTCCCGGCAGTTCAAATGCCAGGAATGAACGTATCCCCATCAAGATACCTCCTGATATTTTCGAGAGCGGTCTCTGCTGTCTTCTGTTTTATTTTTTCCCTTGTGCCTTTAAAAAGGTATCTTATTGAGACGGGCTCCTTCTTATCAAATACAAAACCCATAAAAACTGTGCCGACAGGCTTTTCTTTTGTTCCCCCATCAGGCCCTGCTATGCCTGTTACAGAAAGGCCTATGTCTGTCCCGAACCTTTCTCTTATACCCCATGCCATCTCCCTTGCAGTTTCACCGCTTACTGCCCCATATTTTTTCAGTGTATCAGCGGATACCCCTAAGAGGTCGCATTTTGCCTGGTTGCTGTAGCTGATTATCCCACCCATAAAATAGGCGGAACTGCCCGGGATGCTGGTGATCATGTGGCCGATAAGCCCGCCAGTGCATGATTCAGCAGTAGCAATGGTGAGGGATTTTTGTATTAAAATGTTTCCAAGGGTCTTTTCCATATAAAGTCCAAAAAAAGTAGGGTCGGGATTTATTCCCGACCTTAATACTGTGGGATATAAAATCCCACCCTACGTTTATCTACATCCTAATACCTTGCGCCCTGCACCCTGCGCCTTGCGCCAATCTTAATCTATAAGGATTAAGATTATCCTCACCCCCACATTCGCATATATGCCTGCCATAACATCATCAAGCACAATGCCTAAACCACCCCTGACTTTTTTATCTATAAGGCCAGCGGGGAATGGCTTTAATATATCAAATATCCTGAAGAGCACAAGGCCTGCAATCACGTTCATCCATGATACAGGGATCAGAAAAAGGGTGACAAATATACCTGCTGCCTCATCAATTACCACTGATGATGGGTCATTCAATTTCATGATTTGTGATGCCCGGCCTGCAACAGGTATTGAAATGATCAGTATTAATGTAAGGAATATACAGGAGAAAAACAAACCGAAGCTATAGGCACAGGCAACAAACGGGAGGGCAGCAATGCTTCCCCATGTGCCGGGCGCAAAAGGGATCAGCCCGGTAAAAAACCATGTGGCAAAAAAAAGGATAACCCGCCCCTTTGTATCTGCGTTGTTAAGAAGCCTTTTTCCTGCAAACCCTTTTTCCTCATGCCCCTTCATAAAAAGATCAAGAACCCCGCTATTATAGGCCGCAACTGGCTGCAATCACTTTTGCATAGATATCCCTTAACGGGATATTATGCGCCTCTGCTACCCTTTTGCATGCCTCATATTCAGGTTGAATGTATAAACTCCCGTCCGGACGGATGATCCTTTTAGCCTTGAGCTGGCCCCAGGGGCTTTCAACCATTGTCTCTTCCCTTTTAAGCACCACCCTCTGACAATAGCTCTCTCTTACGCCTATGGTGGTGCTCTCCATGAAGAGGATATTAGCAAGGCGATCCTTTAATCCGGGGCTGGCAATCACCTCAACCTTTATGGCTGGCCTGTTTTTTTTCATATGAATTGGCATAAAATTAACATCATATGCCCCTTCGCTAAAGAGCCTGTCCATGATGAAACCGAGCCACTCAGGGTTTGCATCATCTATATTCGCCTCAAGCACTGCCACAGTATCTGAATTTATAGTATCAGAGGCCTCTCCTGTTATGATCCTTAATAGATTCGGCCTTTCAGCCATAGCCCTTGTCCCTGCGCCATAACCGATATTTTTAATGATCATTGGCGGCATGCCTGAAAAGTTTGTAACAAACTCCTTCAGGATAGCCGCCCCGGTGGGCGTTACAAGTTCATATGAAAGCCCTGAGCTGTGAACCGGTATACCCTTTAAAAGGGCAGCGGTAGCAGGAGCAGGCAGGGGGATTGTGCCATGCCCGCTCTGAATAAACCCTGATGAAAGGGGCACGCTTCCCGAGTAAAATGAGGCGATCCCAAGATAATCAACCCCAAAGGCCGCCCCCACGATATCTATAATGGAATCAATTGCGCCCACCTCATGAAAATGAACCTCTTCGGGCGCATGGTTGTGTATGGCGCCCTCAACCTCTGCAATAGCCCTGAATATCTTAAGGCTCCTTCGCTTTACACCCTCACTTAATACCCCCGCATTTATGATCTTTTCAATCTCCGGGAGCCCCCTGTGTTCATGTTGTGCATGATACCCTGGATGTAAGTCATGCTCATGATGATTATCATGTGAATGGCCGCTGTGATGATCATGATGTTCATGACGGCTATGGTGTTCATGGTTATGATGGTTATCGTGATGCTCATGCTCACCATTAAGAGATACAATAAATCTGGTGCCTTTGAGGCCATTTTTCATCTCTGTTTTATAATCAATTGAATAACCCTCAAAGGGAAGAGATTCTATTGCCTTTTTCAGCTCATTAAAGGGGAGCCCCAGATCAAGGAGCGCGCCCAGGAACATATCCCCGCTTATGCCGGAAAAGCAGTCAATATATGCAATGGTCATTTTATTTCCTCATACATTTTTTGTGGAACAGGGTTTATAACCCGATACTATTGATTTAAGGAATTCTTAAACCTCCCCTCCACTTTGTGGGAGGGGCAGGGGGAGGGGTAAAGCCTGATGAATAAACAGAGCAAATGGTCCTGCCTATCTTTTCCACCCTCACCCAACCTCTCCCATCAAGGGAGAGGCGCTTCAGTTGAACCTTAATTTTCAAACCTTTCTCTGCAACTATTTAACAATAGCGCCCTCTTATGTCAACAAAAGCAGAAAATTTAAGCGCCCCTCTCTTTTTAAAAGAGGGTGTTTTAGCAAAAATCTTTTTCTTTGCTATCTGCCCTATTTGTGCTAGCTTTATTCATTCGTTTCTTTAAATATAAGGAGCCATAATGGATGTAAAACTGATCAACCCCTTTCTCGAAGCGACACTCCATGTGCTTCAGACAATAGCTAATATCACAGCAGAAAAGGGCAAGCCCTATCTTAAAAAGGATAATGTCGCAAGAGGTGATGTATCCGGCGTAATAGGTCTTGCAGGTGATATGAACGGCATCATATCTGTCACCTTTACGGAAAAGTGCATCCTCCACATAGTAACAGGGATGTTCGGGGAAGAGGTAAAGGAGCTGAATGCTGAGATAGGAGACGCAGTAGGTGAAATTGCAAACATGATCTCAGGTCAGGCCAGACAGAAGCTGGAAGGGCTCGGGACAAACCTCCAGGCGGCAATCCCCTCTGTGGTGATGGGAAAGGGCCACACCATAACCCACATGACAAAACAGCCTATTATAGCGCTGCCCTTTACTACAAAGGGCGGGGAATTTACTGTTGAGATATGTTTTGAATAGGCAGAGGATGCGGGAGGGAAAGGGCTTAATGAATATTGCTACCCTCAATTACTTTCCTGATCAGGGCGTCGTGCTCAGCCTTATTAATCAGGATAAAGAAAACAGATGACAGGAAACAGACCCTTTCGTCCTCACCGCAGGAGAAAAAACAGACCGGAAAGATCACCCTCAACAAGGGAGAGTGCCCTTTATGAGAACTGCCGAATTGACCCGGCCCTTAACAGCAGTTTCAGAAAGATAGGCAAACCAGGTGCAAGGGAGTTTATCCCTGACCCTTTTCAGCTTGATGCAATAGAAAAGCTGAAAGAGGGCGATGTGCTTGTGAGCGCACCTACGGGCTCTGGAAAGACCTGGATAGCCATACAGGCGATAAGGCGCAACCTGAATGAAAACTTACGCACATGGTATGCCTCACCATTAAAGGCGCTCTCCAATTCACTCTATGAGGAGTTCAAGGGCGTATTCGGGCCTGAGTCATGCGGCATACTTACCGGCGAGAGAAAGGAAAACACCGATGCGCCCATTATAGTGGGCACAACAGAGATATTAAGGAATCAGCTCTATGACAACATGCACGAGGGGACAAACCTCTCAAGCGACCTTGTGATACTGGATGAGGCTCACTATCTGAGCGACCCTGACAGGGGCGTTGTATGGGAGGAGGTGCTTATCTACCTCCCTCCAAGGGTGAGGCTCCTGCTCTTATCCGCCACTATCTCAAATGCAAGGGAGGTGTGCGGCTGGCTCATGAAGAACAGAAAGACAAAGGCGCATGTGGTAAGGGCGGTCAAAAGGCCCGTACCCCTTGAAACACTTTTTTTGTTCCCGGACGGCCTGATAGCCCCCCTTTCCGGTAAAAACGGGCTTTCACCGAAGGTAAAAAAGTTTGTCTTTTCTAACGGCCCACGCGGGCAGGGGAGGGGAGGCGCAAGGCCGGGATATGACAGTATAATAAACTGTCTCAGAAAACAGAACCTGCTCCCCGCCATCTTCTTTCTTAAATCCCGCATGGACTGTGATGATGCACTCTCCATGTGCCACCACATAAATGCAGACAGGGAACGAAGGGCAAGGCTTGAGGAGGAGGTGGATGCCTTTCTCAAAGAGTACCCCCACCTTGAAAATCACAGGCACCTTAAACTCATGAAGCAGACCCTTATTGCCTCACACCATGCAGGCCACCTCCCATACTGGAAGGTGCTTATCGAGAGGATGATGAATAAAGGGAACCTGGATGCCATATTTTCCACATCAACCGTGGCTGCGGGAGTTAATTTCCCTGCACGCACTGTAGTGCTTGTCCAGAGCGACAAGTTTAACGGCCATGAATTTAACGACCTGACTGCCACTGAACTCCATCAGATGACAGGCCGGGCCGGTAGACGCGGCATGGACAACATCGGCTTTGTAGTCTTAATCCCCGGTATTCATCAGAATGTGCGTCTTATTCAGGAGTTGATCAACTCTGAACCTGAACCGCTTGTGAGCCAGATACATATCAATTTTTCAATGGTCTTGAACCTGCTCCTTTCACATACCCCTGACGATGTGAAAACACTGCTTGAACTCTCATTTGCCAGATACCAGGATAGAAACAAGGGCACTTGGATCAGGGGATACCTGGACGATATCATGAATACCCTTGCAGCGCTTCTGCCCAAGAGCCAGTGCGACAATCAGGACCCGTTTGAGGTGATAGAGCTTATCAACGAAAGGGAAGACCTTAAACGGCTTGAGAAAAGGAGTGGCAGGAAAGAGGTTTCAAATGACAGTAATGACGGGTATTACAGCAGGGGCGAACTCCCATGCGTCGGGTGCAGGTCTCTTCCATCATGCAATATAAAAAGTAATAAGCCCCTGAGAAAGGCGCTGGCAAACTTCAGGTCATCAACATTCATGATTACCCGTATGGGGGAGACACTGTGGATCAATTTCAAGAGGCATCTGAGGTTTTTAAGGGAGACAGGTTTTGTGGATGATAATGGCAAGCTCACCCCTGATGGCGTCTGGGCATCCAAGCTCAGGCTTGATCAACCCCTTTTAATAGGCGAGGCCATAAGAAAGGGCGGCTTTAATGATGCATCTCCCGCTGTTATGGCAGGGCTTACTGCACTCTTTGTATGGGACAGGGAGCAGGAGGTAGAGACCCGGCTTGGCGGCATTGACGGCCTTGATACCATGCTTGATGCATATGAGAGGCTTATTGGCAGCATGGACAGGATCATAGGGCATATGGATAAAAGGGGCTTTAATTATCCACAGATCATGTTCTGGCCAGGGGCAGCCCTTTTCCTTTGGGCAAAGGGGGCATCATGGGAGACACTCTTAAAAAACATACCCATAGGCGAGGGGGACATGGCATCCCTGATTGTAAGGACAGCCGATCACCTGAGGCAGATGCTTAACCTTGAGGAGACCCACCCTGTTCTTGCTGGGACAGCAGGGAAGGCAATGGGGCTGATCTTAAGAGAGCCTGTATTTCTTGGTTAAGACTGGTGAGATGTAGAGAGGGGGATCAATGACCGAGACCCGCGAAACAGGGACCATACTGGTAACAGGCGCTACCGGGTATGTGGGCGGCAGGCTTGTGGAACGACTTCTTGCTGCCGGTTACAGGGTAAGGGCGTTGGCCCGCTCCATGGATAAACTCAAAGACCGAACATGGTCAGAAGACCCCAATATTGAACTTGTTGAAGCGGACCTGCTTGATGCTTCATCATTAAGGGAGGCCATTAATGGCTGCCAGGTTGCCTATTATCTTGTGCACTCCATGAATCCGCAGCATAAAAAGGAATTTGCCAGGGCAGATAGACTGGCCGCAGCAAATTTTATAATGGCTGCTGCCGGCACCAGTCTGAAGCGTATCATATACCTGGGAGGGGTTGGGGGCGACAGGCCTGATTCAAGCCCTCACCTTAAAAGCAGGCTTGAGGTGGCGCAGATACTTGTAACAGGGACAGTGCCTGTTACCTCACTCTTTGCTGCCATCATACTCGGTTCAGGGAGCGCCTCTTTTGAGATCCTGCGTTACCTTGTTGAGCGTCTGCCAGTAATGGTTGTCCCTTCATCAATAATAGATAACCGTATCCAGCCGATCAGTATCAAAAACGTTATTGATTATCTGGCAGGCTGTCTTGAAAAAGAGGAGACCATTGGTCGTTCATTTGATATTGGCGGGCCTGATGTGATTACATACAGAAGACTCCTTGAGATATATGCCATTGAAAAGGGTGTCAGGAAGCCTTTTATCATCACACTTCGCCTGTTCGCCAATTCTGCAATAGTGAACAGGATACTTATTCTTTTTGCAAGGTGTGTGCTTCCTGTGCCTCCAAGCATCTCATACCCACTTTTGGCGGGCGCCAGAAACGAGGCTGTGGCAAGGGAAAACAGTATAAGGGGATTGATACCGCAGAGACTGCTGCCATGCGATGAGGCCATTGGCTGGGCTATTAAAAAGGATTCGCAACAGATTGTTAAAACAAGATGGACAGATGCCGGGGTAATAAAGCCCCCTGAATGGGCGCACAGGGGTGATGCCCCTTATGCAGGGGGCACCCTTTTAAAGAGCGGCTTCAGGATATGGCTGAAGGCCCTGCCCGAAGAGATATGGCCCGTAATAAGGAGGATGGGTGGTAACAACGGGTACTATTATGGGGATATCCTGTGGAAGATAAGGGGCTGGATGGATGCAATGGCGGGCGGCGCGGGTTTAAGGCGGGGCCGCAGGCACCCTGAATATTTGCAGATTGGAGATGCCCTTGATTTCTGGCGTGTCCTTGATGTGACACCCCCTGAAAGGCTTATTCTCCTTGCAGAGATGAAGCTCCCCGGTGAGGCAATACTTGATATCAGCATTGTACAGCATGGCAATGCATCAGAGCTTCGCTTTGGAACAAGGTTCAGGCCAAAGGGGCTGTATGGTATCTTTTACTGGTATTCACTCCGGCCTGCCCATGATCTCCTATTCCGGGGAATGCTCAAGGCGATTGCAGAAAGGGTTAACTCCCCCGTATTGGAAGGCCCTGAAAAATTCAAGCCAGGGCCTATATGGTAGCAATCCTTTTATATAAACCGTCATACCCGTCCCGCATCAAGTGCAGGATTAATTCCGACAGATATCCATTTTCCTATTCTTATATTACCTGAATCAGTTAATACCGTATGGATGTATTCCCGAACATATTTCATGTAGACAAGGCATGCCTTGTCTCAAAAATTTCTTTTTTCACAGCAAGTGCTAAAAGTCCTTTCTGGAAATACGACAACAGTACAGGCAACTAAAGTTGTTCTAAAACTTATGGACCTCTTGGGACATCCTCATCCACCTTATCCCTTCTTACGCGCTTTTTGTCATCCATCAATCTTTTCTATCTTTGTAGAATCTTTATGGCAACAGTTGCGTCCTAACAGAGCAAAAAATAGAGAAGCAGACGCCCTTACGAAAGCGTTTTTTAGATCCCGACCAAAAGGTATTTTAGTCAAAGGTCGCGTCCTTGGTCCACTCGGCAGTTACCCTAATACTATTATTGAATTCGATACGGTTCAATATGTGCCACTTCATAGTGTTCCTTTATTGATAACTATGGAAAAAACCGACCCCGAAAATCATATAGAGATAGGTTATCTTAGCAAGTGGGAGTTGATAGCTGCTACAGTCATCAACCTTGCAGGCCTTTCACCAGGTTTCCACTTTTACTTTCAATCTGGTAACGCGAGAACAATTGCTAGAGAATCACTTGAGGGGCTTTCCTTTGCGGAAAGGCAAACAATATTTTATGAGCTTCTTAGTTTAAATATTAAACCGCATCGAGCAAAAAATATCTTTCAACCATGCACATCAACACTATCAACTGTGCAGTACTCATTTACACCATTCACTTTTTATAAAGAAGCAATGGCCCTATACGCAGCTTTTAAACCCACTGATCACCTTCTTTTGAGAACTGCGTTTATGCTCCAAAAAGCACGAATGCTTTTTTTTAATCAAGTCTTTTTTGAGGATGCTGTGGCAAATGTATTTTTCTCTCTTGAAGGTTGTCTATTATTACTCCAGAGGAAATATGGTGGGTCGGATACCAAGATTGACCTTAAATTATTAACTGAACTTTTCAATCAGCGCTTTAATAACGGTCCTGAACTCTTTGAATTTATAAAAGAGGCCTACGAAAAGAGGGTTGAAATTGTCCATCCCTCTCCAAGATCTGGTGCTAACTGGCAACCATATTTAGTACCAGACGATTACTATGAATATTAAGATATCGTTTGGAAATTATTGAATCATATTCTTATTGAAAGGAATACCGACAAATTGAAATGATTATATTCATTTTGTAGCATACCAGTATGCACCGGAACACTGATAATGCACCGCATTCAGCGAATTGGTCATTAAGGTAAAAATCAAAATTAGCTAACACGGTTGGGTTAATAAGCCAACATCCTTTATTTGGTGGATGAAAAGATAAATGATTAGTCTGTTATATTAACAGGTTATAATTCGAAATAACACTTGGCATGATATTGGATTGCTTAGCTTAATACAATATATATATTTATATGGCCAAAGGTATTTTGATAAATGCAGCCCAGAGATAGTCTGGGCTACAGAGGAGAAGTAATTGGAAGCCTGGTAGTTAATAACCCAACAAAACTCAAATTGAGAGGTCAAAATGGAATGTCCAAAATGTGAATCAAATGTTGAAAATAAAGCCAGCGGTTTTTGGTTGGGTTTTCTTGGCAAAGCAGCATTCCCGAAGTATGTTTGTCCCAGTTGTGGCAAACTGGATTTTAGCGATTTCAATGAAGATACCAGGAAAGAAATTTCCATACAAAGAATAATTTGCAGAGTATTGTTTTTTGCCTTACTCATTTTACTATTTATCGTTTTCTTAAAAATCGTGTTGCTATATATGCCCCATTTATATGGGCAGTCATAAAAGGATGTTGGGTTGCTTCGCTTAATCTAACTAAACAAAAATAAATTCAATTAAATTAATCCTAATATTCTTTATCAAAAAAGACTTTTTACCCGGATAATAATACTGTTGACATCTTAATATTACCCGGGTATTATTCTGTTAAAAATTCAATAAGGGGATTTAAATGGTAGAGCAGGATGTAAAAAATTGTACTGCATTTAGTGAAAACCGAATGATTGCGTCTGGCAGCATGCCAGAGGTTACAAAGAAGGTAAAAGAGTTTATGGAAAAAGAAGATCAGGCTTCCATACTCATTTTTGACGATAACACTGCTGAACCTGTGGAGGTAGATTTAAGGGGCACAATGGCAGATGTGCTTGAAAGACTTAAAAAGGCAGACGCTTCGGGTGGTTCATCAGCGCCGGAAGAGTCTGATAAACCATTGCAGCGGCCTGGCCGCCCAAGGCTTGGTGTTGTTGCCCGTGAGGTAACGCTGATGCCGCGTCACTGGGAATGGCTTAACATTCAGCCGGGGGGCGCGTCTGTGGCCCTGCGCAAGCTTGTTGAAGAGGCAAGAAAGGCGAACAGCGGCAAAGACAGGGTGCGTAAGGCACAGGAGGCTGCATACAGGTTTATGACCACCATGGCAGGTAACCTGCCTGGTTATGAGGAGGCAACAAGGGCTTTGTATGCAAATGACCCGGAACGGTTTAAAACCCTGATTGCTTCATGGCCTTCGGATATCAGGGCGTATGCCGAAAGGCTTGCAGGGGCGGCATTTGAAGAAAGGTAGGGATGTCGGGTTGCTTCGCTTAACCCGACTTACATTACTTTATTAAAAAAGGGAAAAAATGGAATTTACAATACGAAAGGGAGCCCATGCTGATAACAGAGAGGTAGAATATGTTACCCGGGAGGCATTCTGGAATCTATATGTGCCGGGATGTGATGAACATCTGACTATTCACAATATCTGGACACATAAGGATTTTTTACCTGATCTATATTATGTTGCAGTTATCGAAAACAGGATTGTGGGCTGTATTGTCTTTACCAATTCACACCTGGAAGATGGTAATGGCAACCGACTTGAAACCGCAACCTTTGGCCCGATCTGTGTACTGCCCATGTATCAACATATTGGGATAGGTGGTGAATTGATAAGAAAAGGTATTGCCACGGCAAAGGAGATGGGATATCCGGCAGTGATAATACTGGGTGATCCGCATAACTATTGCAGGCATGGTTTTAAAAACAGCAGGGATTTTAATATCGCAAACGCAGAAGGAAGATATCCCCTTGGTCAGTTAATACATGTGCTTGATGAGAAAAAAATTACCGGGGGCACAGCATGGAAATATATTTACAGTGATGTGTACAATGTCAGTCATGAAAATCTGGAAGAGTTTGATAAACAGTTTCCTGAAAAGGAAAAATGTGTGAAACCAAGCCAGGTACTTTTTAATATGCTTGTCCGATCATATATTGAATAAGGTGCTAAACCCCCAGGTCACCCCACTCATACTGGATAATAGTAGTAAGGGCAATGGCTGCGGTCTCTGCCCTTAGTATCCTTGTCCCGACAGATACCGGGACAATACCAGCGCCCCTCATCAGGTTAACCTCCTGACCTGTAAAGCCACCTTCCGGGCCTATTATTCCTGTAAAATCGTTAACCGACCCTTTTTCTCTTAAGAGGGTCTTGAGATCAGAACGCTGCTCCCCTTCCCAGAGCACCACCTTAATCCCTTTTTTTTGAGCGACTGCCTTCACCATCTCTCTAAAATGTATCGGATCATTTATTTCAGCCGGTACTGCCCTTCCGCACTGTTTAAGGGCGCTTTGAGCTATCATCCGCCAGTGTCTTAACTTATTTGAAGCGGAATCCTTATCGGGTTTGATTACTGTCCGTTCCGAATAAAAGGGCTGTATGCTGGAGACACCCAGTTCGGATGTCTTTTCTATCATGTAGTCCATCATGCGGGGTTTTAATATTGCCTGGCAGATATCTATATTGACCGGTGATGAAGCGGCAATGGGCAACCCCTTTATTATGCGGGCATAAACACCCTTTCGAGTGGTGTTTTCGATTACCGCCTCAAAGCCTTCACCCTTTCCTGTCATGAGAATAAAGGGGTCATTAGCCTTCATCCTCAGGACTTTAATCATATGCCTTGCCTCCTTTTCAGGGATCAGGCACATGCCATCCTCTTCTATTATCTCCTCAATAAAAAAGCGTCTCATAAATGGTTGACTCATCCATGATGTATTATTTGAGTGCTTCTTTTATACGATTTATTGCTGTCTGCACATCTTCATAGTTGTTGAAGGCGCTTATCCTTATATACCCCTGTCCGCATTTGCCAAAGCCTGCGCCAGGTGTAACAACAACCCCTGCCTCCTTTAGAAGCTTATCAAAAAATACCCATGAATCGCTTTTTCCATTGACCCAGATATATGGTGAGTTCTCGCCGCCAATACAGTCAAAGCCAAGGGATGTCATCTCT
>Ga0123334_1002512_pt1 | contig 21117 bp, 18 predicted proteins | sample BiotimSIPDNA_FD_89706 | JGI IMG/M metagenome (GOLD analysis project Ga0123334, IMG submission 89706) | Anaerobic biogas reactor microbial communites from Washington, USA - Biogas_R1 time_0 SIP DNA | ecosystem: Engineered > Bioreactor > Anaerobic > Unclassified | place: Washington, USA... | reverse complement strand
TGATTTCCCCCATGGCATCTTTTAAGCTGGCAGCCGCAGAAATAGTCAGATCCACCTTGGTGGTTATATCAGCGGTTAAAACCCCATTTTTGTTGGTGGCAGAAACTCCGTAACCCATAGCATTGGCAACCGATCTGACCGGTATATAGATCCGGCCGTTTTTGTTAACCGCCTTGGTATCCATGGCAATTGTTCCATAAGACGTTATTATATCTGCCGAACCGACTGTGATTTTGATCGTTCCATTGATCGTTGCTGTACTGGTGCTGCCGTCCCAGGAAACTTTCGCCCCAAGGTTTTCGGCAATGACTCTGATCGGTACCTGCATCCGGTTGTTCGCATCGATGAACGGCGTGCCGTAGGAAGACGAAATCGAAAGCGGATTGCCATCCAAGGCAACTACAGCTTTCGTTGCTGCTGATGCCGGAGTAATGAAAATACAAAAAATAAACGCCAGCATAGCACCTAACATTAAAACTCTTTTACGCAAATTCAAAATACCTCTCCTCCTCAGTCATTTTTTGTTGATTTTTGTTGTGTTATTTACGTAATATTATGATTAGTATTTTCAGTAAAGTCAACACCGCTACCTTTGAATATAAATCTCCCCTTGCCTGCCAAAGCTCCAAACCAAGCTATATCCATACATTTAACCCGCATTTGCCCTGTACACAGATTCACAAAATAAAACACAACTAGAACAAGCGTAACATGTTTTCCTAAACCTAATGGAATGTGGTAAAATTTACGACAAGGTCAAACTACTTAATGAGGTGATTTGATGCAGGAGAATCAAGATTATTCGTTAACTCCGGAAGAAGTTGCCCGGCAATTGCAGATAACCAGGAATACCGTCTATGAACTGGTTAAACGGGGAGAGCTTCCGGCTTTTAGGATCGGAAGAAAGCTCAGGTTTGACCAACACGATGTAGATATGTATAAAAAAACGGGGAAAATTTCCGAAAATGCCAGTCTGAAAAATCCCGCACAACCGATGGCAAAAAATATCGCCGCGGCGTATGCCGGGCTGGAAAAACGGCAGGAACTTGTTATCTGTGGGCAGGATATCACCCTGGATATTCTTGCCCGTCACCTGGAGCGCTATATCGGCGGACTTAAGGTATTGCGCACTCAGATCGGCAGCTTTGATGGTCTAATGGCACTTTATCACAATACAGCTGATATTTCAGCAGCTCACCTCTGGGATGGTGACTCGGGAAAATACAACCTTGCCTTCGTGCGCCATTTGCTGCCTGGCATTCCCGTTGTCCTGGTTCATTTGGCCATGCGTATGCAGGGTTTCTACGTCAAGGCAGGCAACCCCAAAAACATCAAGGATTGGGAAGATCTCCTCCGCCCGGAGGTTCGCTTCATCAACCGTGAAAAAGGAAGCGGTACGCGAATCTTGTTAGATGAAAAGTTCCGTTCTTTAGGATATAATCGCTTACAAATCCAAGGCTATGAACAAGAAGAGTTCAGCCATCTGGCTGTAGCCAGCGCCGTAGCCCGCGGCGAGGCGGATGTAGGTCTGGGCAACCAGAAGGCGGCCATGCAGGTGCGGGAGATCGAATTTATTCCTTTGCAGAGCGAAAGATATGATCTGGTGGTGAAGCAGGAAGATTGTCATACAGCCTGGTACAAGGCCGTTTTGCAAATTATTACTTCCAGCGAATTTGTGGACGAGCTCAAAGGACTGGGTGATTATGCTTTAAATGAAACCGGCCGAATCATCAAGCTGTAGCCATTCTTTCGGATCACTCCTGAGCGCTGATGTTCTCTCTTACCTGGAACAATTTGTCAATCAAATCTTGGAATCGGTCATAACATTGGTTGAGACATTAATTTTTACAATAATTTGAATCCATTTGCAGGCAATAACCGGCTGTTTCCTTATTTGCTGCTAGTTTCATTGCCTCATTATGATTTTTCCCTGTTCATACTCTTCGTTCTTCCTTCAATATGTCTTGCCAATCTTTCTTAATTCAATAAAAATATTTGCAGCTTTTTATTGTTTTGTTGTTTCCATATAAAGGAAAACCGCATGACAGCAACTCTGTATTCTAATTATGATATAATAGATGTGTATATCTGCTGGGAGTTGATCATCTTGTCTTTGGAAGCAAAGCGAACCAAAATCAAAGAACTTCTGAATCGTAAAATAATTACCCCTTTGGAACATGATAAAATAGTTGCACTTTTGACCGAGATGGCTGACGAGGGTGAGATCATCGCGGAATATAAAAGCATTTATAATACTTGCAAGAAGAACACCACCAAGCAGCTAATCGCACCTAAATCAGCTGTATATCCTGATTTCTCAGAAAATATGATTGAGCCGCTGGATGATAACAGTTATTTGATTTCATTTTACGTCGACAGCGAAAATAAAAAGGGCGATATGCTGCGCACCAATATAAAGTGCAAAATAGTAAACGGTCAATATGAAGGAACTTCTTTCCAGATAAAGAAAGTCCGAACCCGATTCGGCGGCGCAAAAATAACCGAAGAATGGTCAAAGTTTACCAAGCCCAAATAATTGAATTTATTTTTTCCCTGCCTGTCATCGGGCAAGAATTTTTGTTTTCGTTTGGCGAAAAACGGATACAATGAAGGCACAGCAACGATTGTCAAATTAAAGCGCAAATTGGTTATTACCATAAAGTTGATATTCTTGCTATAATTTAAATGCAACGTGTAGTCTCGATGACGTAAATCCTGTTGTCGAGACTGCATTTTTTTACGCAGAATTATTTATCTGCTGATGCTGTTGTAGTCTTACCGCAAGGAGGAATGTAAATGTTCAAGGTAAGCGATTATGTTGTTTATGGCGTAACGGGAGTATGCCGGATCACCGCTATCGGAAAAGACGAATATGCCGGCAACAATGATACCGAATACTACGTTTTGCATCCCGTTTACAACGATAAAATGACGATAAAAATACCTGTTAATAATACCAAAGTATCAATGCGGCCGATCCTTACCAAAGAAGAAGCTCTGTCCCTGATAGCTGGCATACCGGACGAAGAAACTATTTGGATAGAAGACAACCGGGAAAGAAGCGAACTATTCAAGACCATTCTGAAAAAAGGGACTTGCCGGGAATGGATAAAACTCATCAAAACTCTGTATTTGGAAAAAGAATCTCGCTTGGCCACCGGTAAAAACCTGACCAGCACAGATGAAGAAATCATGCGGGCAGCCGAAAAACACTTGCATGAAGAATTTGCCATCGCATTGAATATATCTCCCGATGAGGTTCCTCCATATATTCTTGAACATATCCCAAACCCGCAAGACAATAATGCTTAGTCATAAAATCAACAGCTCTTGCAGCCTGTAGTTTGTTTTTTTGCATACCCTCAACTATTATGGTCAATTGGTTAATCATACGAAACACACTACTATACCAACTGCGGCGGATTCAACGCCGCAGTTGGTACAACTCTGCGCGATGTTATTAAGCGGGCACTGCCAAACATGGGATGAGATTTTTTTATTGCCCGCCATTGTGTAGGGCATATGGCAATCGGCGCAAGCCACCCCGGGTGATTGATGGGTACTCCCATAAATGTTTTATATTCTGCATGGCGGGCTTTCACCAAATTCGATCCGGTGATGGGATGCACCATCCAGTAAATTTCTCTTCATCGTAATACTCCAGGATCTGCGAAGCTGTAAAACCTTTATCCCACGGGAAAGAACGTTGTTTCCTTATTGATGTCTATATATTGCTCTTGAATGTCTTCCTGTACATATATCGGAGAGAAAGGATTGGGCTTTTCCACATCATTCTCGGGCCGGAATATTGCATAACTTCTTTTATCCTGGCTCTCATTTCCGGTTTATAACAATGAACTGTACATTTCGAACATACCGGCTTATTATCGCCGTAAAAACATTTGTCAATGCGCTGCTCGGCATATTTAAACAACTTCATGCAATTATCGCAAAGTTCATCCTTTTTAGTGTTGTGCTGATCATGGCAATACATCATTATCATTTTTTGTATGGTTTTTATTTCCAAGTGTCTTGAAAAAGCCATATCTCCTCCATTACCATCAATGCACTCAAATTAACCGGTCATTCATTTAAAATGATTTTTCGTATTCGGAGACCCCATCCTCGGTGGTTTTGTGTGTGAACCCCATTCTTTTCAGTACTTTGATCATTGATCGGTTTTCCGCCAGTACCGAGGCAGTAAAACCAATCAAACCGTTCTTCTGGGCTACATAAGTCAAATGGGTCAGCAATATCGAGGCGATTCCATTGTTTTGATAATCATCACTGGTAGCAAAGCTGACCTCTGCCGAATAATTAGTTTCGTTAAGGAAATATTGCCCCAGACCGATGATTTTTTCATTTTCCTCCTGCTGGTCTATGGCGACGATCGAAACCCCTTTGGCGTTATCAACGGTGATGATTTCCTGTAGGCTTTCATGGGGAACATATTTGCGCGGAGTAAAGAACCTTAAATACAGGCTCTTGTCGGAAAGCGTATTAAAGAAATCTCTCAGTCTTTGTTCATCACTGATTCTAATCGGCCTTAACAGGATATCCAATCCGGTCTTGGTTTCCCTGAGCGCTTCGTATTCTTCCATGTATTTGCCGCGGGGACCGGGTACGAATTTCTGGTCTTTAAAAATCAGATTCAGCTTTTTGGCCTCTTCGATCAGCCATGGTCTGAAATCGGGGTGGGCAATAGCGATCAATTCCATAGCCCTCTCCCGCAAATTTTTTCCATGCAGATAGGCAATTCCGTATTCGGTAACGACATATTGGACATCGGCACGGTGCAAGCTTACGCCGGAGCCTTCCAGCAGATTGGGCACGATCTTGGAAACCGTGCCATTCTTGGCTGTAGACTTCATGGCCACAATCGTCTTGCCTCTCTTGGTCAAGGGGGTAGCCCGCATAAAATTGGCAAATCCGCTGATACCGCTGTAAAAAACCGTACCCAATGATTCCGTTGAAGCCTGACCGGTAAGGTCGATCTGCAAAACGGTATTGATCGCCGTCATGTTGTCGTGCTGGGCAATCGTAGTCAGATTGTCAACATAATCGATCCTTCTCAGCTCTACCGCGGGATTATTGTTAATAAAATCATAGGTTTCTTTCCTGCCCAAACAGTAGGTTCCGATGGTTTTTCCCCGGTTGATGCTTTTCCGGCTGTTGTCAATGACTCCTTGTTTCATTAATTGAATGATCCCATCGGTTAAGAGCTCGGAATGTACGCCCAGGTTCTTTTTATCGCTGAGGCTGGGCAATATGGAAAAGGGAATATTTCCATAGCCGATTTGAATGGTGTCTCCGTCCTGCACCAGACTGGCAACGTATTTGCCAATCTGGGATACGACTTCACTTTCTTCCCGGGGATCGTATTCCGGCAGGGGTTCATCAAAAGGGATCATAAAGTCAATGTCATTGATATGGATGAACCCGTCTCCATGAACCTTGGGCATGTAGGAATTCACCTGGGCAATAACCAGACCGGCATTTTCCACTGCGGTTTTGGCAACATCAACGCTAACCCCCAGATTAACGTAACCATGCTCATCCGGCAAAGACACTTGAATTAGGGCTATATCAACGGGAAACCTTTTGCGATCAAACAACTCCGGTATCCTGGAGGTAAAAACAGGAGTAAAATCTGCGTCTCCGTTATTGATGGCATCCCGGTTGGGATCGCCAATAAAAAATGAACTGATCCTAAAATTCCGTTTGTACTTTTCCAGAAAATAGTTGCGATCATCAAAAACCGTCCAGACATAATATATGTCTGCATCAAAAAAAGCCTTGGGATTATTGATCAAAAAATCCATCAATGATCTGACCAAGTGTCTTGGTTCTCCAGCGGCAGTCCCGATAAAAATTTTATTGCCGCGGTGGATATTTTTAAAAACCATGTCCACGGGCGCAAACTTCTCCGGATAAAGATTTTGAAGCTCATCCATTATGCTGTCTCTTTCACATCTGTTCACTTAATACTCCCCTTCCTGCGATAGAGTCGTTATAAATGATTGTTGCAAACTGCGGTTTCATCTGCATGGAAATTAAACGGTAACCACTTTTCTTAGGAAAAAGAATCGATTAGTATTTAATTCTGCGCTGAACGCTTGTGCTGGTCAAACATTTCCTTTACTGACCACAGGTTAATAAAGGAATTGTAACCCCACCACATGGAGGTCATCCCATTCGAGTTGATTAACGAAAAATACAAACATATTATTCCCAGAATTAAGAATACCAACCAAGGCCAGGTTCCAAACCATTTCTCCAGCTTGACGATTAAAATGTGATATATCCCGATGGTTGCAAAAACATAGATGCCAAAAATAATACCAATATAGGTCATCAGCTTTTCTCCAATTGTATAAGTTTTGTATTATTATAGCATTTTTTATGTATCTGATATTATGACTTATTTCATGATTTTCTGAACATGGTCTTGACGAAAAGCGCTCATATACATCTATACTGTTATAAAGGATCGAATAAATCGGCAGGTGAAATAAAAAAGCTGTGCACAAGCTCAATTACAATTGCCGCAACAGCATTCACTGAACCGATTAAGTTGGAGGGATTAATATGGAGGATATTCTTACCAAGTTCAGGGACTATTGTGAGAGGCCTTACGAAAGGGCTGCGCAAATAAAAGCAACCCGCAACACCAAAATTATTGGGTGTCTTCCCATGTATTTCCCGGAAGAGATCATCCACGCGGCTGGAGCACTGCCGGTTACTCTATTCGGAAGTGACGAGCCAATCACCCTGGGGGACGGACATATGATGACCAATGCCTGTGATCAGGTGCGCAGTTCATTTGACAGTCTATTGAAGGGGAAATACGATTTCCTGGATGGGATTGCGGCTATCTATATATGCGACCAGGTCAGATTCTATTTGGAAGTATGGCAGCTGGATCATCCCGTCGATTTTTTCCATCAGATGTGGCGTCCCTATAAGCTGGACAGCTCCACCCAGGTTTTTTTCCGCAGTGAATTGGAAAGGTTGATTTCCAGTCTGGAAGAATTCACGGGATCCAAAATCACTGTCGAAAAACTGTAGGCAAGTATTCGACTATATAATGAATCACGGGCCATGATGCGCAAGCTGAATGACTTAAGAAAAGACCGCCCTGGGATCATAACTGCTGCCGATATGGCACGTATCGTTGCTTCCAGCATGTTTATCCCCAGAGAAGAACACAATGAATTATTAGGACAGCTACTCACCAAACTCGAACAGAAGGAAATCCCCGCGGGCAAAAAACAGCGCATCATCGCCGTCGGGCATCCCTGCTCCATGCCGGAAACGGAAGCGTTGGATCTTATTGAAGAAAATGGAATGGTCATTGTGAATGACGATTTCTTTACCGGCGGCAGATATTTCAGCAAGGATGTTGCAGCCAGCGGAGATCCGATTGACGCTTTTATTGATTTCTATGCCAACGCTATTCCCTGTACGACTTATCACTATGCCGACATTTGGATCAAGCCCGACAAGAATTACTCCCCCTATGCCGACTATGTGATTAGTCTGATGAAAGACGGTCAGGCCAAGGGTGTCGTGGTGTTAAAAGAGATGTACTGTGATCCATATGATATGGAATTCGTTTTAATGAAAAACCGTTTTGAAGAAGAAGGTATCCCATATATATCAATCAGTTCCGGTTCCTTGGAAGCGATCCGTACCAGAGTTCAGGCCTTTGAAGAAACGTTACGATTTGTTTAGCGGAGGTTTTTAACATGATTACTGCCGGTATTGATATTGGCTCTACCACGACAAAAGCCGTCGTTCTTAAAGATGGAGACAGTTTTTCTTATGCACTGCAGCCTACCGGAATCGACATAGGCTCGGTCAGCCGCCAGGTTCTCACCCAGGCCTGTGAGAAGGCTGGTCTCAAGTTCGAGGATCCGGACCGCATTGTAGCTACCGGTTACGGACGGATCAGCATCCCCTTTGCCACCACAACGATAACGGAGATCACCTGCAATGCATACGGTGTCCATCATTTGTTTCCCAATGCCTCCCTGGTGGTCGATATTGGGGGACAGGACAGTAAAGTCATCAAGATAGATAAAAATGGCCGGGTAATACAGTTTGCCATGAATGACAAATGTGCAGCCGGCACCGGTAAATTTCTCGAAGTAGCCGCCCAGACGCTAGGTGTACCGGTAAGTGAGATCGGCGATATCTCACAGCAATCGAAAAACAAAGTACCTATCAGCAGTACCTGTACAGTCTTTGCCCAAACCGAAATCGTATCCTTGATTGCCCGCCAGACCAACAAGGAAGATATCGCCGCCGGGCTGCATGAATCGATCGTCAGCCGGGTATTCGGACTAATCAGCTCGGTCAATCCGGATCCCAAGGCGGAGGTTGTTTTGACCGGAGGAGTAGCCAAAAACGCAGCCATCGTGCAATTGTTGGAACGAATGCTGGGACGCAAGATCTATGTCCCGGAGGATCCACAGATCGTAACCGCACTGGGTGCAGCCCTTTTGGCCCGGCAATGGGAAGATTAAAAATAAGAATTAACAAAATATTTAAGCCTTTGGGTAATGAAAAGTTAGGAGGCAAGAAGCATGGCAGAAGAATATAAACTGGTTCGAAGATTAGAAGGCCAGAAACGTCTGGCAGGAATGATTATGGCGCATTATGGAAGCGCACTTGAGATAGAGAAAACCAAATCCAAGCCGATCGCCTGGGTATCCGCCGGAACTCCCGCTGAGATCCTGTGGGCGATGGATTTTTGTGTACAGTTTCCCGAGGCCTACGCAGCCACCTGCGGTGCCAGGCATATCGCTCATACCCACGTCGAAATTACGGAACAACGCGGCTATGAACATCATCTGTGCACCTATTGCCGCAACAGTCTGGGGGCTACCATGGCCCAGCAGGAAGGGCTGTCGGAATTTTCAGAGCTGGCCCGTCCCGACTTTCTGCTGGTTTCCAACGGCAGCTGCATTCTGGTAACCAAATGGTGGGAACATCTGAGCCAGCTCTGGAACATCCCACTGTTCAATATAGATTGCCCGCTGGTTATCCCCGCCTACGATACAAAACATCTCGTTGATCATGTCAAACGCCAGTGTTTGGACCTGATCACTTTCCTGGAAGAGTTTACCGGCAAAAAGTTTGATTACGACCGCCTGCAGGAAATCGTTGCCAATGGCAAACGCAGTTCCGATTATTATATAGCCATGCTGCAGGCCAATAAGCATGATCCGGTGCCGGCCACATTTTTTGATATCATGGGGCACAACTTCCCCAACCTGGCTTTGCGCTATCTGCCCGAAACGGCTGAGCATTATCGCTTGATGACCGAAGAATTGAATCAGCGCATCGCAGACAAAATCGTCCCCATGTCCAATATCAAGTATCGTATTTATTGGGATGGCATCCCCTACTGGTTTGCCATCCGGGAACTGTCAGAAAAACTGGAAAGCCTGGGACTTTGCCTGGTCACCAGCGGCTATTTTGACCTGTTTTCCTTTGATTGTCTTGATCCGGCCCGTCCCTTGGACAGTGTAGCAGAAGGCGTGGCTACCATGATTCTGAACCATAACGTTAGCTACAAAGCGAAAATAACTGAGAATATCTTCCGCGATTATAATCTGGAAGGCGGAATTTTTGCCTATGCTCAAAGCTGCAAACCCTTCTCCATTACCATGCGCTACATCGCCGAGCACGTGCAAAAAACACTGGATGTGCCGGTAACCATCATTGAAGGCGACCTGGTGGATGAGACGTTCTATGATGGAGAGAGAAACAATATGAAGCTGCAGGCGCTGGCGGAAACGCTGGCTGCCAGGAAAGGTTAAACGCAATCCATCTAAAAATCCGAAACCATTAAAGGAGCCTACGGGCTCCTTTCAGACTGTCGATAAAGTATAAAATCAACAGAGCGAGCAAAAAAGGCGAAGAGCAAGGCTTGCAAAAAGCCCGCGATTGAGGCGGCTTAAGGTTTGGGGACACACCCCTTAAGGGGAATGTCCCCGTAACAAGTACGCCGATTGAACGGACTTTTTGCACTTTACAGCATAAGTGCAACCAGGGCTTCTGACTGCGCCTGCGGCTTGTCACAAGCCCGGTTTTCTTTATATAACGCAGCTATTCGCCTTTTTTGACGCTCTGAAAGGAGTGGCCCGGTATAACGTTATTTATGAATTCCATAAGTTCTATTGGCATTCTGAACAAAGATGATCCCATTGCCGGGTTCATCAATTTTTAGATGGTCTCTTACCATGGAAATGATGGCTTCGGTCTTATCAGCTTCAGACAGTATAATGACAACCTCTTTCTCTGGTTCAATATCCATTGCAAACATTTTACTGGTTTCATGAATTCCCGATCCTCTGGCATTAATGATCGTACCGCCTTTTGATCCTGCCTTGGTCGCTGCAGCAATAACCTCCTCGGCCTTTCCCCGATCTACAATTACGGTAATAATATGATACATGATATTATCTGCCCCGCTTTCTTCCTCTAAACTTTTGCACTGCATAGTCTTGGTGCCAAAAATACCGCAAATTGTTGTTGTAAAGGCGATGCCATGATTGGGTTTGTGAAATTCAAACTCTTTGTTAAGCTTTTCCAAAACACGATAAGCACTTTCCTTTTCCGCTGCCAGATGAACGATTTCTTTTCTTATATCGGTAATGCCAATATAATTTAAAAGGCGGTTGTTCACGGTTCCCTTGCCTAAAATAATCGTTCCACCGGAAATACCATGGCGCTTCGCCGCTTTGATTAGTTTGCTGCCTAAACCATAATTGACAATGACACGAATTAATTCGATATTAGATGCCTCGGCTCTACTGTTCATTGTCATTTAAGCCTCCTTTTTTCGTTCTGATTTTAAAAATGAAACCCAGGATTTGCACTGCTATTAAGGGCATCATGGTCACCGTAGCAATCACACCAAATCCATCGAGTAAAACGTTCGCCCCTTCTATGGCCTCAGCAACCCCTTGGGTGAAGGCCAGAATAAAGGTAGCCGTCATCGGTCCCGATGATACTCCACCGGAATCAAAAGCCATACCTACAAACAATTTGGGAATAAAATAAGTCATAGCAACGGCAAAGAAATAACCCGGCAATAAATAATGCCATAATTGTATTTGCGGAATCAGGATGCGTATTATAGACAAAGTAACCGCCAGCGCTACCCCCAAAGCCAAAGCAACCATGACTGCTTTTCTGTTTACATAACCGCTGGTAACCTCCTCAATTTGGTGGGTTAATACGTTAACCGTCGGTTCAGCAAGGATAGTAACCATACCTATAATAAACCCTGCCAGGATAACATACCAGTGATTATCAATAGCAGCCATTTTATAGCCGACGATACTTCCAACCTCCATAAAACCTGTGTTTACACCTAATAAAAAGAGTACCAGCCCTATAAAGGTAAACAGTATCCCGAACAAAACCCTGCGTAATGCCGGTCTGGTTAATTTAAAAGCAGTTTTTTGGAATACAAGAAAAATAATTAATATGGGAGCCAGGGCAATAACGATTTCTCCTGCTATGAAGGGGAGATTTAGCAGAAATGGTGTAATAATCGATGTCGATAGTGTTTCCGTGGCCGGCAGCGCACCCGTGATCTTATCTGTTTTGGCCAGGATACTCATAATCATTATAGATATAATTGGGCCGGTACAGACAATCGCCAGCAAGCCGAAACTATCTTCTTCGGAAGATTTACTATCTTTTTTCAGCTGCGACACACCCCGGGCAAGGGCCAGGATAAATGGAATCATCAACGCTCCGGTCGTTGCTCCTGAAGCATCGAAAGCAATCGCTATAAATTCCGGAGAGGAAAATAAAGCCAGGGCAAAAATAATCCCATATAAAACAGTCAAAGCCTTATATAACGGAAAATTATATACGATTCTGGCAAGGCCAACCGAAAGCAACATTGCAATCCCTATGGATACTACAACCACAATATTTCTTTTGGCAATCAACCCTGAGGTAACGGCATCTACCTGACCGGCCAGGATATGCAGGCCAGGCTCGGCAATAGAAATAAAGAACCCCAGCAACAATCCGGCTATAACTACAATCACTATTTTATTTGATCTCACGATAGCGATCCCCATCATATTGCCTATCGGAGTAATGCCTATATCAACCCCCAATAAAAAAACTGTCAACCCGATAATGATCAAGACCGCACCGAATACAAATCTCATAAGCAGTGGGGTATCAATCGGAGTTAAAGTAAAATTTAGAAAAACTACAATTGCTGTGATTGGTAAAACGGAATATAAAACTTCAATTAGCTTAGATATAATTACACTCAAACAATCCTTCTCCTTTCAGGAAGCATGGGGACGGTTCGAGACCACTGAAAAAGTCCCATAAAACACGAAAAGCATCCCACCTAAAGTATAAACCGGAGGGGGGAATGCTTTTTTTGTTAGTTAAAACAACCTTAAACAAGGCAGTTTCTATAATGCATTATACCAAATGATTCTCGATAATCACATCCTCAAACAGATTAATTCCACGATTTCACTTAGCTTCCTTTCACTTAGTTTTGTCAATGTTCTCACAGCTGACAGATATTGCACGAACTTATATTTTCTCTTCCCACCAGCCAAAAGCAATTCTGGCCATTGCCAGGCCCGAACTTGTTTTCTCTAATAACAAAGCAAACGACCCTCCCGGTGAAAATATATACTTGCCATCTTCTTCGCCCACAATCGTGCTAAGCGGGGGAACTTCCCGATTAAAGACATTAACCCCGCCGGTCGGTAGTAGTTTGGTGGATTCTTCATACTTCAGATTCACCTTTGGACGGGGAAGCGGTTTAATACTGGTATTGGAGGGACTTACTTTGGTTGCCGTTTCACCCTCGCCGGGCAGGCTCGCATTCAACCATATTTTTGCGGTAAAGGGCTCAGCGGACAAATTGGTAACCGTAAAAACATTCGCATACAGCTTAACCCCTGAATCCAAAGGATTAATCAATGCCCCCCAAGAGTATTTCCCGTTTCCTAAAGTTAACATTTCCGTCTGTCCTAAAAAATACTTGCCTTCAACTGATTTCGCAAATGAGTTGGGCAAACTGACCACCTGGGGTATACGGTACTTAACTCTGGTTTTTTTGGTTTTTGTTGCCATAACCCGTCTCCTCTCAGGTTTTAGTCTATATTATGCAGCTATTTGGATTATGTTAAAGAAAAGCTGTTGCGGGGATAAATGGCATCATTTTGCTATATGGGCGATTCTCTTAAAATTTCCATAAATAATTTTTCTCATACTAAGACATGCTAAGAAAAAATAACTAAGGAGCAAGATATGGATAACAAAAGAGCTAACGAAATATTTGATTCACTGGGGGTTATTGAAGTATTTTATCAGGGTTCTCCGGTATGGATCGAGAAGATTGATGCTAATCGAGTTCAAGTTCAGGACATGAGAACGAATCAACGTTTTGAAGTGCCGGTTTATGATCTGGTTGAAGGATAATAAAAACGTTAATTTCCTATGAATTCTACAAAAAGCATGGGCCCGGGAAGAATCATCCCCACTGGACACTTGACCTTCAATTTAAACCAGTAATTATTATCCCCTTTCCCTCAATCAACTGATAGTATAAATATATATTCTCCCCCTTCTTTCGATGCCAGCATGATATTTTGCTGTACGGAAATTTAAATATATAACCTCATAGTTCGATCCTCCACTGCTGACCTCGCTTCTTCTTAACTGCACTCATTCCTTATTGACGATTTTCGTTCCGTAATAAGGAACAAGCTTCTACGATGATGTACTTTTTCAAATAGTCTTCCCGGCTTGTTTCCAGTCTAGCATGTATCTTCAAGCATCAACCCCAAGTAGTAAAATATCCTCATATTCTTTACTTCCGATTAAATAATCATAAGGAATAGAGGATAATTATTGGTATTGTCTGATATAGTGATTCCGATTAATGGTATAATGTCGTATTAATACCAATAATTTAATGAAGGATGTGACATCTTGGAGCCGTTAGAAATAATTCGAGCTTTCTACTTGGGCATCGGTCTGCTATTCCTTGTAACTTTACTTTTTTGGTGGCTTTGGAATATTACTATGCCACAGGTATTCAATCTTAAAAAAATTACGTTTTGGCAAGCCTTCAGACTTCTATTGATAGCAGGAATACTTATGGGGGCAACACATATCAATATTAATTTGTAAGCTAGTTAAAAATGAGCATCTTTTCTTTGTTGCAAAGTTATACATGACGTGTATTACCTAAAATCAGTATGGTTCCCGTTTTTATCCAATGGAGTATATGCTATCTGAGGATTATAATATGCACCCAATCAAAAAGGCCACATTAATGGTTGGCGGTTATGATTAATGAGAACCTCGAAAAAGGAAAAACAATATTCTACAATTGCCAGCATCAATCATAGCATGTACAGTAAGCCAATAAAAGAGCACCCATATCAATTGAAAGGCAAAATAAAGAACGAACACTGGGTTGATTGGCTTTTTAGAAACTTGTTTGATACAAAGATCTTTAGACATAAAGCAGCAGGTCTGAAAAATGGTTTAAATCGTAGGTGGCCAGTCCATCCCGGGCCGCAGCGCCGATAGCCGCACAATCCATGTGGGCAGCCGCAGCGGCTTTTACACCGGCTTTGGAGTCCTCGACCACCAAACAAAATTGCGGTTCGATACCCAAATAGTCACTCGCTTTCAAAAACACTTCCGGATCCGGTTTGGAGCGGATGATGTTCGTGCCGTCGGAAATCGCATCAAAGTAATTTTCCAATCCGATCTGTTTTAAAATTAATTGAGCATTTTTGCTGGAAGAACCGATGGCGATTTTAATCCCTCGGGCTTTAATCAGATCCATGGTTTTTTTAACATCCGGACTAAGATCTTGGGCAGACATGTTTTTCAGCAAATCACGATACCGCGTATTTTTTCGTTCAGCCAATTCCTTTTTGGCTTCCTCTGAAAATTCCCCGCTCCGGGATCCCAGCAGAATCTCCAGGCTTTCCATCCGGCCAATGCCCCGGAGACGATTATTTGCCGTTTCATCAAAATGTACCCCGATTTCCTCGGCAATTTCTTTCCAGGCTAAATAGTGACTATGATCCGTACTGCAAATGACACCATCCAGGTCAAAAATAACGGCTTGATATTTCATCGCTCTCCTCCCCCTCTATTTGTCATCTGCGCTTAGTGACGGTCTGTCGATAAAAAGCATATCTTTCAATAAATACTCTTTGCCGTAGACGGTTATTTTCTTTGCATCGCCATTTTCCAGGCTGATAACACACTGCTCCTTCCCGACATGAACCCTGATTCGGCTGCCCTCAAAGGACAGCTGGAAGCAGTATCCGGCCCATTGGCCGGGCAGAATCGGCGCTATGGATATCCCTTGTTCTTTGAGACGAAAACCGCCGAACCCGTAAACGACCGCCAAATAATTGCCCCCCATATTGGCGACATGAATACCGTTCGCGGTATTACCATGCCTGTCGGTCAGATCCAATTTAGCAGTAAGTTCGTAATAGGCGTAGGCCTTGTCTGCCATTCCCAGCCGGGCGGCCATGAGGCTGAATATACAGTAAGAAAGAGAAGAATCGTGAGTCGTTATCTTTTCATAATAATGGAACGAATTGAACATGGTTTCTTCCGACTGGGCATCTTCCATGATAAAATGGGCCATGATCGTATCCGCTTGTTTGCATATTTGGTGGCGGTATAAGTGTAAAGGATGATAATGGAGTAATAAAGGAAATTTATTTTTGGGAATCGTGGCCAGATCCCATTTTCTTTTTTGCAGAAAAGAGTCATCCTGAGGATTAATTTTTAGTTTCTCATCATAAGGCAAATACATATTGTCTGCCGCCTTTTGAAAATCAGCCATCTCCTCTTCTTTTAAATCCAACTTTGCTTTTAAAGCATCGAAACCGGCGGATGTTTTAAGCAGTTGATAAATTTTTACGGCCCAGCGCAGGTTGTATTGGGCCACAATGTTGGTATAGTAGTTATTATTCACAATACAGGTATATTCGTCCGGACCGGTCACATCATTAATGTGGAATTTACCCTCATAAAAATTTCCGGTTTCCATCCATAAGCGGGCCGTTTCCCAAAGCATTTCCGCACCTTTTTCCTGCATGAAAGCCAGATCTTTGGTGGCCAGATAATAAGCGACAACGGCATAAGCAATATCGCCGTTAATATGGTACTGGGCGGAACCGGACGGGAAATAGCCGGAGCATTCCCGGCCCATGATGGTGCGCCAGGGATAAAGCGCCCCCCGGCGGTGTCCTAGAATACGGGCATTTTCTCTGGCCAGATCCAGGGTTGCATAACGGTTTTCAAGCAGATTCCTGGTCAGGGTTGGGTTTGTAACCGTGAAAAAAGGTTGAATATACATCTCGGAGTCCCAGAAGTAATGTCCCTCATAGCCGTCCCCGCTCAACCCTTTGGGGGCGATGTTGCAATAGCGATCCTTGCCGATGGCCTGAATCAATTGATAGAGGCTGTAGCGGGTGGCCCTATTCAATTCGGGATCCCCATCAATTTGTATAAGGCAGTTCTCCCAGTAAGCTGCCAGGTATTCTTCCTGTTTTTTATATAAATCAACCAAGGGAACGGCAAAGGCTTTAGCCATTTCCAGCTCAGCTTGCTTTTTGGCATTCTCGTAGCGTATCGTATCACAGAAAACAGCATATTTGATTAGTTTGATTTTTTCCCCTTGGATCGCTTCGGTTTCAAACTGACAGATAGCGTGATAACCATTGATGAGAAATTCCTGCCGGTGTTCCTGCAGCAAAATGTTTTTCACACAACTGCATACTTCCAGGCCGGACCGCGAAGTGACCGAGGTAATATAGGATTCCCCCTCCTTGATTTCACACATCAAAGGAGTCAAATGTTGCATGGGTTCACAGGCCATGCGGGGATCATCCGGGTCTACATAGTTTAAAACCTCCCCGTTATGACCTGACTCGATCAGGACCTCCCCCGAAAAGTTAAGCGGCAGCACTTCGTATTCAATCGTAAACAGTGACAGCTGATCAAACGAAGCCATGCGAGTAACGGTTAACTCCAGCTCTTTGCCTTGCGGGGAACGCCAGACAACCTTCCGGACGGTTATCCCTTTATCCATGTCCAGCCATAGCCTACTGCTCAGTACAGTGCCGCTGAACATACTGAACGGCTCATTATCGATAAATAACTTGATGGCCTGGGTATCCGCGATGTTTAACATGGTCTGTTTTTCGTTGACCAGTCCATAGAGATTTTCAGCCTGTTTCATGGGCGTGAAATCATAAAAACCGTTAATATACTGGCTGCGTACAAAATTATATTCTTGCGGATACCCTTCCTCAAAGTTGTAACGAACCCCGATATAGCCGTTGGCATTGTGAAAAAGGGCTTCATTCAAGGATATATGGTACTCGTCCAATGGAATGTCATTGATTTCATAAACCGTTTCAGTGGTAGCCATAATTCTTCCTTTCAATTATTCTTTCTTTAAATGATTACTGATATCGGCAAATTTTTTTAGCAAAAGCCGCATTGACTGCCAGGATTTCAGGAAGTAAGCGGCATTGGTATTTCCCAAGCCTATTTTGACCGTGTAGGCATCCTGCGGAAGGGAAGAGAATAAATCTTCATCAGTATAATCATCCCCCACCGCGAAAATAAAATCATAGTCCTGATTCTGAGTAAAGGCGGCCGCACCAAATCCTTTATTGACTCGGTTGTCCTTAACTTCCAATACTTTATTGCCTTCCTGGAGACCAAGGGTTTCAGATTGAATGATCGAGCGAAGTGTTTCCCTTACTTCACTTAATTTGACCGCGATCATGTCGGGATCACTTTGTCGATAATGCCAGGCCAGGGAATAGTCTTTTTCTTCGATTAAGGATCCCGGTATCCGGTCGGTATATAATTCCATAATATGACGGATCGGATCTTTCCAGTCATTATCCAGGGATGTGGTCATAATCCACTCCTGCCCGGGGTAACGAAGCCATAATCCATGCGAGGCTATGATATACAGATTTAGATTTTGAAACCATTCTTCCAAATCATACCTTTCTCTTCCGGAGATAATCACAACGGTATTGCGGGGATCGTTAACCAGTACCTCCAATAACTGTATCAGTTCTTCATCCGGCCTGGCCTGGTCAGGCTGGGGGCAAAATCCAACCAAAGTCCCGTCATAATCCAAAAACAGAACTCGCTTATTGGCATTTTGATAGGCATTTTCAATCAGATGACTGTCTTTCTCAATACTTCTTTGCATTATGGTCTGCTTTGATTCCGAAACGGTACGCTGCAGCGCATGTAAGAACTCACTGGCCCAAAAATCTACATTGTAGCGTCGCAGCCGGCGGTGCATCATCTTATTTCTGGCTATTTTTTCTTCCCGGGGCATATCCAGTGCCGTCTTTAGCCCGCTCGCGATGGCATTGTAATCATTGGCATTGACAATCACTGCCTCTCCTAATTCGCTGGCCGCACCGGCCGTTTCACTAATTACAACCATACCTTCATAATCAGTCCGGGCAGCGATATATTCTTTGCACACCAGATTCATTCCATCTCGCAGGGGGGTCACCAATAACACGTCTGAATGCCGGTAAAGCGCAATTAAGCTTTCCTGGGAAAACGAACGGAAAAAAAACCAAACCGGCATCCAAGTGAATGTTCCAAAATTTCCGTTGATCGAACTGACCAATTCAGTAATTTCTTTTCTTAAATCATCATAGATATCGACCTCTACTCTTGAGGGAGCGACGATTAAATTAAATCTGACTTTTTCCCGGTATTCCGGATAATGGGTCAGGAAGCGGCCAAAAGCTTTCAGCCTTTCCGGGATGCCTTTGGTATAATCCAGGCGGTCTACCGATAAAATGATCTTCATATCTTTTGTCTTTTCAATAATCTCCCTGGCCTCTTCCTGAAAAGAATTGTCTTCGTGTTTCTGGGTAAAGAACTGGTAATCAATCCCCATGGGAAAGGCATCTGCTTGAACGTAGCGATCTTCATAGCTAATCCGGTTCATCGTATTTTCCAGACCCAGCAAGTGCCGCGTGCTGCTTAGAAAATGCCGGACATATTCGAAGGTGTGGAATCCGATCAAGTCTGCTCCTAATAGTCCCCGCAGAATCTCCTCCCGCCAAATGAGCAAACGGAAGATTTCAGACGAAGGAAAAGGAATATGAAGAAAAAATCCGACCTGGGTATCGGGAAATTGCTCTTTAATCATTTTTGGCAGTAACATCAACTGATAATCATGAACCCAAATAATATCGTTTTCACCAATCACAGTCGCAACGGTCTTGAAAAATTTCTCATTTACCTGTCGATATGCTTCCCAGGTCTCGATGTCATATTTTGTTTTACCTGCAAAATAATGAAATAACGGCCAGATCGTTTCATTGCAAAACCCGTTATAATAGCGGTCAATTTCTTTCTCGGTGAGAAAAACCGGCAGGCACTGATAAGTGTTTTGGAGTTCATTCTGAATGGCTTTTTTCTCTGCTGGCGTGATTTCTTCATCTGCTATCCCCGGCCAACCCACCCAAATACTGTCCGTTTGGGCATGATAGTTTTTTAAACCGGTAGCAAGTCCCCCGATACTCTTCTGATAGGTAAGAAATCCGTTGATTTTTTGGGCAGTTGTCGGCAGACGATTGGAAATAAGGATTAATTTACTCATCACTCTCCTCCTCTCCGGGGCAAACAAATCTCCCTCTCCCTGTTTAGAGGTCATCCGTGTGGTAAGCCTTCACCGCTATCTCCCCTCTTATCCCCCGCTCTTCATCACGATAAAAAAGCCCCTTCGTGCTGTAGACATCTCTGCTTATTTTTCATGATGTAAACCGGTTCGCATTATTTATGCCATAATTTAGAATTTCATTTTATTCATTTCTCCAATCAGAGCCGGGTAATACTTTGGCAAGCTTCTCACGGCAAAAGTATATACCTATTTTATCAATTAATTGGTACGACTTCCAGTTGGTGCTGATGTGTTAACCTAAAAAGGCCAAAAACTGACGAAATTGTCGGGCCAGGAAATGCCGTATACAAAGACTCTCTCAAAAAGAAAGCAAACGGCGCTGCGGGTAACTCATGCAGCAGCATAAGCACCAGCAGCGCCGCCCAACCAATTTTATGGTTGTGATAACAGCTTTTGCTTTAATGAAATCCCCTTCCCCGGATAATTCTTGGGAGCAAGGAAAAAAATCCTGCTCCTGCTGCATTAAACATTACAAACAGTCAATCGTTGCCCTTACTCTTTGAGGATGTTATACAGAAGCTGTGCAAGCTCTGCCCTGACCGCCATTCCCTGCGGGTCAAAAAGGTTGTTTCCCTTCCCTTTTACCCAACCATAAGCGGAAACGTTGGTCACTGCCTCCCGGGCCCAATTCGACACCTGACTGTGATCAGCATACGTTAAAGTTCCTTTGGTTTCAATGATTTGGTTGCTGCTTCTCAGGTAGTTGTAAAGAATCATGATCATTTCTTCGCGGGTAATGGACCGATCCGGCTCAAACCGGTTCTCTCCCACGCCCTGGGCCAGACCCAACTGTTTGGCTGCAGCTAAAAATCCCGTGTACCAATTATCACCTGCATCAGCGTAGTTGTCACCGCTTCGTTCATCAATCCCAAAGGCACGGCACAACATGGTGATGAACTCTGCTCGGGTAACAACTTTATGGGGAGCGAAGTCGGTTTCGGAAATTCCTTTGGCAATCCCCTTTTCTGCGAGAAAGAGAACCGCTTCGTAGAACCAATCGTTTTTCTGAACATCGCTAAAGGAGAGTTCAAATGCAGGAACAGCAACTTCCTGAGGCGGATTGACATCGCCCTTACCTCGGTTGGCAGCATTTCCGGCGGCCCCCCCCGTGCCGGCAGGCAGCACCTTCACCAAAATCCTCTGCCGGATATTCTGCTCCTCGGTTCTGGCCATAATGGTGGCAATCCCTTCCGCAAGTCCTTGAATCGTTCCCGTCTGATCTACGGCAGCTACGGAAGGATTATCAGAGCTGTAAACCATTTTCTGATTGCTGGCATTGGTCGGTAATATATCAGGTCTAAGGGTATAAGTATCTCCCTTTTTCATGCTTA